>Ga0194113_10000628_pt1 | contig 46979 bp, 39 predicted proteins | sample TA2MahC200mmetaG_FD_146193 | JGI IMG/M metagenome (GOLD analysis project Ga0194113, IMG submission 146193) | Freshwater microbial communities from Lake Tanganyika, Tanzania - TA2015017 Mahale Deep Cast 200m | ecosystem: Environmental > Aquatic > Freshwater > Lake | place: Tanzania: Lake... | reverse complement strand
ATCGAATTCCATTGCAATCACCATCACATCAGCCCTTCCGGTGAGTGCGAGTGTCATTGCTGACCCGGATAATCCGGTTTGTGAAGGCGATACGGTAACATATACCGCCACAGCCATCAACGGCGGCACCAATCCAACCTATGCCTGGTATCTCAACGGCAATCCTGTAGGAACAAATAATCCTGTCTATTCCAATATCCCGGTGGATGGGGACCAGGTATACTGTGTGATCACTTCGGATATTACCTGTGCTACCAATAACCCGGCCACTTCCAACACCATCACAATCAGCACCACCCAACCTGTTCTGCCGACAGTGACGGTCACCAGTGACCACCCGGCGATTTGCAGCGGGGTAGAGATCACTTTCACAGCAATCCCGGCCAATGAAGGGTTAACCCCCATCTACGAATGGTTTGTCGATGGCGTGTCTGTTCAGCAGGGTACCAATCCGGTGTATGTTTCTGATCTCCTTGAACCCAACCGGACCGTCACCTGTACACTCACCTCTTCGCTCTATTGCCTATCAGCCAACCCGGTTACTTCTCCACCTTATATTATCCAGTTAGCACCCGCTCCCGTAGTAAATCTATCGAATGACCCCTACCTATGCGCCGGTGTACCGGTTCAACTTGACGCAGGGCCATACTTTACATCTTATCTGTGGCAGGATGGCAGTACCGACCGGTACTTGACTGCCCGTGATGAAGGGGTTTACTGGGTTCAGGTTACCGATACCCTGGGCTGCGAGGGAAGTGACACGGTAGCCATGATCCCCTGCTCACTGCAGATCTTTATTCCCAATGCCTTTACCCCCAATGAGGACGGACTGAATGACGTGTTCAGAGCCGTCGGGGATTTTGAAGATGTCACCCTCTTCTCCCTCACCATTTTTAACCGATGGGGAGAGATGGTCTTCAGTACCAACAGTTATGACCAGGGGTGGGATGGCAAATTCCAGGGAAAGCCCTGCGATGCTGGTGTTTATGCCTGGGAACTGACCTATCGCCTCAACCTGGAAAAAGCAATCACTGAAAAAGGAATGGTGACTTTACTCCGGTAAGTTCAGCATGATCAGATGATGGGGTTCACATATTGGCTGATGTCTTGTTCGTCAATTTGGCGATCGCACAGGATGATCAGCCTTTCAACCACATTCCTGAGTTCGCGGATATTGCCCGTCCACTTGAATTGCTGCATTTCACGGAGGGCTTTGTCCGAGATCGCGGGAACAGGTTTTCCCTGCTCTTCTGCTATTTCTTTCAGGAAATGATGGACCAGTGCAGGGATGTCTTCAAGCCTTTCCCTCAGTGGAGGCACCTGAATGATGATCACACTCAGCCGGTGAAACAGGTCCTCACGAAATGATTTCCGTTCAATTTCCAGTTTGAGATCCTTGTTGGTGGCTGCGATCACCCTGACATCCACCACAATATCCTTTTCGCCGCCCACCCGCATGATCTTCTTCTCCTGTAAAGCTCTCAACACTTTGGCCTGCGCACTTAAACTCATATCTCCGATCTCATCCAGGAACAAGGTTCCGCCGCTGGCTATCTCAAAATCCCCCCTATGCTGTTTGATCGCTGATGTAAAGCTCCCTTTCTCATGTCCGAAAAGATAACTTTCGATGAGTTCTGAAGGAATTGCTGCGCAGTTGACTTCAACGAAAGGACCCTTAGCCCTTGCGCTCCGGGCATGGATCTGCCGTGCCACCAGTTCCTTTCCGGTTCCGTTTTCTCCGGTGATCAAAATACGTGCATCCGATGCGGCCACCTTGTCGATGAGCTCCTTCACCTTTACGATGGCAGTCGAATTCCCGACGATTTCCCACCGTTTTTCGATCCGGTCCCGTAAGGTTTTGGTTTCAGCCAGGAGGTAATTCTTATCGAGTGCATTGCGCAATGTGACCAGCAACCGGTTCAGGTCAATCGGCTTGGCGATGTAATCAAAGGCACCTTGCTTGATGGCTTCAACGGCAGTATCAATGGTGCCGTGGCCGGATATCATCACCACAGGGGTATCGGTCATACCCATGATCTTGTCCATCACCTCCAGGCCATCCATTTTAGGCATTTTAATATCACAGAGAATGGCATCAAACTTGGCAGAAGTCAGCTTTTTCAGCGCCTCCACACCATCCTGGGCCTCGTCCACTTCATATTTTTCGTATTCCAAAATCTCCCGGAGGGTAGCCCGGATACTTTTTTCATCGTCGATGACCAGGATTCGAGACATGGCAATTAAATTTCTCATCCAAAGGTATATAAAAGCCGTATATCTCATTGTCCGGTGTCAACCAAGACACTCCAGGATGTCTATCTTTGTATGGATATTCAACGAATGGGCGTGATGAATTCGCAGTTTATCAGACAATCGATTTGGCATTTGCTGAACCTGATAGCAATCATTTTATCAGCAGGAATCCTGCATGGCCAAACCATTTCAACCGGTGATGATTACCTGAAATACCCCTGGGCCGGTGGGATGAATAGTTGTCAGTTTGCCATGATTGACATGGATCTTGACGGCAACAAAGACCCGCTCGTTTTCGACCGTCATGGAAACCGGCTTCTACCTTTTGTTTATCTTCCAGACCAGGGTGATTATCGCTTCCGGCCTGATCTTTTCAGGTATTTTCCGGAAATGCATGATTGGATGGTCTTAAAAGACTATAATTATGATGGAAGGGAAGATATTTTCACCTATGAGAATGGCGGGATCCGCGTGTTCAGGAATATTTCGGAAGAGCATCTCCGGTTCGAGCTTGTAACCAACCAGTTGCAGTCGTACTATTTTTCCGGATATGTCAATCTTTTTCTGACCTCTGTGGATTATCCGGCCATAGAAGATGTGGATTTAGATGGCGATCTTGACATTTTAACCTTTTTTGGTCTGGGATCTTATGTGCAGTACCACAAGAATCTGTCGATGGAAAAGTATGGTCATGCCGACAGTCTGGACTATCGGCTTGAAGAACAATGCTGGGGAGGGTTTAAGGAGAGCGAATCCTCGAATATCCTGGAGTTGAATGTCATCTGTCCGTACAAAGAACCGGCGCCTTTTGCGATGACACCGGGTGACCGGCATACCGGATCAACCCTGTTAATCACCCATTTGAACGGGGATCAGCTGCCGGATCTGATCCTGGGAGATGTGGGCTATCCCGGACTGATTTCCCTGATCAATGGCGGAACATCGGATACGGCCAGGATGATCAGTCAGGATACCTTATTCCCCGGACTACCTGACCCGGTGCGGCTGTTTTCTTTCCCTGCAGCATTTCTCCAGGATGCCAACCATGACGGACAGGATGAGTTGATCATTTCCCCTTTTGATCCGCAACTGGCAGTAGCTGAAAACACCCGGTCGGTATGGTTATATAATAATATAGGTACAAACGGTTCGCCTGTGTTTTCTCTCCAAACCAAATCCTTTTTACAGGAAGAAATGCTCGACTTTGGAAGTTCTTCACGGCCGGTTCTTGCTGACGTTGACGGGGATGGTTTATTGGATCTCCTCGTAGGCAATGAGGGATATTATGATTCCAGTTATTATGCCCTGGGATTGCTGCACACGGTGTATCACTCATCCATTGCCTATTATCGCAATACCGGAAGCGCAAACTCGCCGCTCTTTTCTTTTATTACCAATGACCTCGGGGACCTGTCAAAATATGGGTTGAAAGGCCTTTCACCGACGCAAGCTGATCTGAATGGGGATGCTATCCCGGATCTTTTGCCGGGACAGGAAGATGGGTCGCTTATCTACCTGGAGCGGATCCCATCATCGGCACTACTCCCCGAATATCAGATTCCGGTATTTCAGTATCAGCAGATTGATGTCGGGCTGTCAAGCGCTCCCCAGCTTTTTGATCTTGACCGGGATGGGTTGAGCGATCTGGTCATTGGGGAACGAGGTGGCAACCTGAACTATTACAGGAATTCAGGTACTGCTGAAAACCCGGTTTTTACTTTTGTCACCGACAGCCTTGGCAAAGTCAATGTCACTGACTACTCCCTTTCCTGGGACGGATTCAGTGTTCCCTGCTTTTTCCGGTTGTTATCCGGAGAGACCCGTCTGTTGGCAGGCTCCGAGCAAGGCAAGGTCTTTCATTTCAAGGATATTGACAGCCATCTGCAGGAAGCCTTTACGGAGGTCCAGGACTTGAAAGAACTTCTGGATACGACCCTTTATAAACCATTGACTGGATGGCGGAGCGCACCTGCCATCGCCAATCTGGATGCTGACTCAAAGATGGAACTGATTGCCGGTAATTATTCGGGAGGGCTTTTCTTTTACTCAGCTTCTGCCTCGCCGCCCGTTTTACCTTATATTCATGAGATACCCAGTTCAACATTGACGGTCAGCCTGTTTCCCAATCCTTGCCGGTCGGTATTTCAAATAACGTTTCCACAACTCCTTTCAGGCAGCATCAGGTGCTATTCTATTGCCGGGAACATGATTTACAGCAAGGATTTCCGGGACTTACAGCACATAACCGTGTCAACTTCGGATTGGCCTTCCGGCCTTATCATTTGCCAGGTGATCATACCCGATAAAATCATCCGGGTTGAAAAACTGATGCATCTCGAATAAAAAATTCCCACTGCATCCCATTTTTTCTTATCTTTGTCATCTTATTGTTTTTCTGACTTTTATATATTTATGTATTCTACATATTAAGAAAATATCAAGAAAGTTATCAACAGTTTTTAAAAAAAGTGGTATCCGATGGAAAAAAATGGGAATTTATATTTATCTTTACCGACAAATTTTAATAACCGTTCCGGATGGCAAGTTTTACAGGTGAGTTTGAGGTGACCATGGATGAGAAGGGGCGTATCCAGTTGCCCGTTATGCTGCGGAAACAGATACCGGCTGATTCCCTGGACACTTTCATGATCAACATGGGTTTTGAGGGATGTCTGAATCTCTTCCCGTATTATGAGTGGAAAAAAGAGAAGGAGGTGTTGGATCAGAAGAGTCTTTATGATGATGAAGCCAGGGCATTTGCGCGGTTCTTCAATTTCCGGTCTGCGATCCTGAAGATGGATGGTCAATATCGGTTATTGCTGCCCAAGCCGCTGTTGGAGGAAGCCGGGATCAGGAAGGACATTGTGCTCTCCGCTTTCGGGAACAGGATAGAAGTATGGGCTGCTGAAAAGTACAGGGATGCAGCCGTGTTAACCAATGAACGGTATGCCGAACTCGCCAAAAAGGTGATGGTGAAGAATCAACCTGAGCAAGTAAAAGAAGATTGATGTATCATATACCGGTCTTACTGGATGCCTGTCTGGAAGGATTAAACATCCGCCCCGACGGCATCTACGTAGACCTGACGATGGGTGGGGCGGGGCATTCAAAAGCAATTTTTTCAAAGCTTACAACGGGTAAGCTGGTGGCCTTTGATCAGGATCCGGATGCGGCCGTGAACAAGGTTGACAACGACCGGTTCATATTCATCAATCAGAATTTCAGGTACCTGAAAAACTATCTTCTCCTATATAATCTGATGCCAGTTGATGGAATATTAGCGGACCTGGGTGTATCAAGCCACCAGATTGACCGGTCGACACGGGGTTTTTCAACACGTTTTGACGGGGCGCTGGATATGCGCATGGATCAACGGATGAAGGTTTCGGCAGTCCAGATCGTCAACGAATGGAGTGAAGAAGCACTGGCAAATATCATTCATGAATTTGGAGAACTCCCTCAGGCTCACCGGATCGCGCAGAGGATCTGTGAAGAAAGGAAGATCAACCTGATCACTACAACCCATCAACTCAGGGAGACTGTTGCGCCGCTTTTCCCGCCCCATCAGTTAAACAAGCATCTGGCAAAGCTTTTCCAGGCGATCCGGATCACGGTTAATGATGAATTGGAGACACTGAAAGAAATGCTGGTGCGGTCGACCGAGGCATTGAAGAATGGGGGCAGGCTGGTCGTGATCTCTTACAACTCATTGGAAGACAGGCTTGTTAAGAATTTCTTCCGGGCCGGTAACATGGAAGGAATATTAGAGAAAGATTTTTTCGGGAACATCCATGCGCCTTTGCACCCGATCACACGGAAACCATTGATGCCTGAAGCCGGCGAACTGGCTGAAAACCCGCGTGCAAAAAGCGCCAGATTACGAATTGCAGAAAAAAAATAACCTATGAACCAGATCAGGGAAAACACTGAACAGCCGCAAGTTAAGTCAAACCAGGAAGAGGCTTCGCAGGGATCGACCTTTGGTCGGCGCTTGGCACACTTTCTGGGAGGTGAGTACCTCAGCCGTGACAGGGTAAAACGGTTTTATCCCTTTCTAATCTACCTGGCCTTTCTTTGCATCCTTTACATTTCCAACACTTACTACGCAGAAAAGACGATCCGGAAGATCAGCCGGACCAAGTCGCAGATCGATGAACTGACCGTGGAGCGGATCGCTGTGATGCAGCAGCTTCAAACATTGCAAAGGGCCTCATACCTCGCTGAAAAACTGAAAAACAGCGGGATCAGGGAAGCCACCGTGCCACCTGAAAAGCTATTCTTCGATGAATCGGAAACAGGCTTGTCGGAACAAGCGAAGTAACAATATTAATATAAGGTAATCGGAGGTTGTCATGAAATTTAAAGATCCAAAAAACGAGATGCGATCCCGCATTTATGTGCTCTATTTCCTAAGCCTGATCTTTGGGGTTATTGTACTGGTAAAAGCCTCCTACATACAACTCGTCCAAGGGGAAGAACTGAGGGAAAAAGCAGAAAAACAGGAGATGCGCTATTTCCAGGTGGAGGCGGTCAGGGGGACGATTTACAGCGCAGATGGAATCCCGCTGGCCACCTCTGTGCCCCTTTTTGACATCGCCATGGATGTCAGACACAAGGTCGTGCCGGACAGTATTTTTCTTTCGGGTGTTGATTCCCTGGCTTACTGCCTGGCCAATACCTTCCGGGATAAAACCAAACAGCAATACAAGCAGATCCTGTTAAAAGCCAGGGCTAAAGAACGAGGATACGTATTGCTCCAGAAAAATGTGAAATATGATGTCAAGCGGCAGGTTGAGCGCTTCCCCATCTTTCGTCTGGGAAAAAACCGCGGTGGTTTGATCGCCGATAAGAAGTACCGGCGGGAGTTGATTTATGGTGATCTGGGAAGGAGAACGATAGGATTTATTATGGAGGATACAAAAGACAGTGTTGCCCTCGGAATAGAATCGGCATTTGATCAGGATTTGCGAGGCTCCAAGGGGTTGGTGCTGAAACGGAGGATTGCAGGCAGCGCCTGGCGGCCGGTCAAGAGCGATAATGAGATTGAGCCAAAGAATGGCTGCGATGTGATCACGACCATCGATTTCCGGATGCAGGATGTGGCGGATAACGCGCTGCGGAAAGAATTGATCGCTGACAGCGCTGACTATGGATGTGTCATCCTGATGGAGGTGAGAACAGGCCATATCAAGGCTATTATTAACCTGGCCAAAAACAAACAGGGACAATATGTTGAAGGAGCAAACTATGCCATCAATGACCGGGCAGAACCTGGATCGACGTTTAAACTGGCTTCTTTTCTGATAGCACTCGAATTTGGCGGGCTCTCCCTGCACGACAAATTCAATACTGGCAACGGAAAGAAGGTCTACTACAGAAAAACCGTTACAGATGCTCATGGAGGATATGGTGTTATTACTGCCCAGCAGATCTTCGAGAAATCTTCCAATGTCGGCACCTCCGAAATCGTTCGCCATTGCTTCCTGAAAAATCCGGAAAAATTCACCAATGGGCTGAGAAATCTCTTTGTTCATGACTACGAACTTCAGATCAAAGGAGAACAGAAACCCTTTATCAATAGTCCTAAAGAGAAGCGAACCTGGTCGGCAGAATCGCTGCACCAGATGGGGTACGGGTACGAAACCTTGCTTACACCCATGCATATGCTCATCTTATATAATGCCGTAGCCAACAACGGGAAGATGATGCGGCCTCTTCTGGTGAGCAAGATCAGAAGAGCCGGACAAACCATCAAAGTATTCGAGCCGGAGGTTATCAATCCCGCCATTTGCTCGATGTCAACGATTGATTCAGCCCACAAGCTACTGGAAGGGGTGGTATCAAATGGAACTGCAAAGACATTATTCAACACGGTGTATCAGATTGCAGGAAAGACGGGTACAGCCAAGGTTGCTGATGCGGATAAAGGATATGATGTTCCCATCTACAAGGCTTCCTTTGTGGGGTATTTTCCAGCTGACAACCCGAAGTACAGCTGCATTGTGGTCGTTACCAATCCCACTAAGGGAAAATACTACGGAGGTGCGGTTTCTGCACCGGTATTTAAAGAAATTGCCGATAAGGTCTATGCAATGGACCTGGAGATCAACAAACGGGCTGTTAAAGACAGCCTTCGTCCGGTGGTGCCTTTTGCACCGGCAGGTTACCAAAATGAACTGACCACAATCTATGAAACCCTGAATTTCAAAGTTTCCGACCGGTTCCCGGCCCCTTTGCTGGTGAGGTCGGAAAAGAAAGACCGGGTCGTGAGTTTTCAGCCTTTCCGGTTTTCAAATGGATACATGCCCGATCTGATCGGCCTGACGGCACGGGATGCGCTCTATTTGCTCGAAAAAATGGGATTGAAGGTCAGGCTTTCAGGCAAGGGAAATGTGATCAAACAATCGGTTCCTGCGGGAACAAAGATCAGTAAAGGGAATCTGGTTCAAATACAACTGCAAACCTAGCAATCGATGAATCCCGTGCAGAAACAATTGAAAGAAATCCTGGAATTGTCTTTGGTTCTTGAAATCAAAGGGAAACCCGACATAGTTATCAGCGAGATTACTGCTGACTCAAGGAAGGTTACCCCAGGCAGTCTTTTCATTGCAACACGGGGAACTCAGACGGATGGGCACAACTTCATCGAGCAGGCCATCACCCAAGGCGCTGTTGCCATCATCGCTGAAGTTTTACCATCCAACCTGAAGAAAGCCATCTGCTATGTACAGGTTGCTGATTCCACCCTTTTCCTCGGATATGTGGCTTGCCGGTTTTTCGACAATCCTTCTGCCAAACTGCGTTTGACAGGCATTACTGGGACAAACGGAAAAACAACCACTGTTACATTGCTCTACCAGTTGTTCCGGAACCTGGGATATAGCTGTGGAATGATCAGCACGATCCGGAATGAAGTCAACGGAGAGATCCTTACTGCCACCCATACCACTCCGGATGCCATCAGCCTGAACCGGTTGCTGGCGATGATGGTGGAAAAAGGTTGCGACTATTGTTTCATGGAAGTCAGTTCCCATGCGGTTGTTCAGCATCGTATCACCGGACTAACCTACGCTGCCGGCGTTTTCTCAAACATCACCCATGATCATCTCGATTATCACGGAACTTTCGCAGAATACCTGAAAGCTAAAAAAGGATTCTTCGATCAACTTCCGCAGACTGCCGTTGCCATCAGCAACAAGGATGACCGGAATGGCGAAGTGATGCTGCAAAACACCCGGGCTGCCAGGAAGTTTTACAGCCTGCAGTCGATGGCAGACTTCAATGGACGGATACTGGAAAACAGCCTGAATGGCCTGCATATGAGTGTGGATGGTTTCGAGGTCTGGTTCCAGCTTATCGGAGAATTCAATGCCTACAATATCCTGGCGGCATACACCACCGCCATTTGTCTTGGGATGGAAAAGGTTGAGGTCCTTCAGGGATTAAGCAGATGTGAGCCGGTGGCAGGCCGTTTCAACCAGGTTCGGTCGGATCAAGACGTTACGGCTATTGTTGATTATGCCCATACGCCTGATGCCATTGAGAATGTACTGGAGACGATCGTTTCCCTGAGAACGGCTGGAGTGCAGATCATCACGGTGGTGGGAGCCGGGGGGAACAGGGATCCCTTCAAGCGGCCGGTAATGGCCAGGACTGCCAGCCGGTTAAGCGACAGGGTGATCCTTACATCCGACAACCCGCGCGATGAAGATCCCGATCAGATCATCGAAGAGATGAAAAAAGGTATCGAATTCCCTGATCAGCTGAAAGTGATCACCATCACCAACCGGAAAGAGGCCATTAAAGCGGCCTGTGCATTTGCCAGGCCCGGCGACATCATTGCTATCCTTGGAAAGGGGCATGAGAACTACCAGGAGATTAAAGGGATCAGACATCATTTTGATGATCTGGAAATTGTTCGTGAGTTGTTATCCGTCACGCCAATAACATAAAAGCAACGTCTATGCTGTACCATCTCTTTACCTATCTCGATAAAGTGTTCGATGTGCCGGGCGCCGGGATGTTCCAGTACATCTCCTTCCGTGCTCTCGGGGCAGTGATCACCTCCCTCTTCATCTCCATGATCATTGGACACCGGTTGATCCGTCTGCTGAAAAGCAAACAGGTAGGAGAAGAGATTCGCGACCTGGGACTGGAAGGCCAGCAAGCCAAGAAAGGAACCCCAACGATGGGAGGCCTGATTATCCTGGCGGCTATTCTTATTCCAACGCTGCTTTTTGCCAAGCTCAATAATATCTATATCATCCTTATCCTGGTGTCGACTGTGTGGCTGGGATTGATCGGTTTTCTGGATGACTACATCAAAGTATTCAGGAAAAACAAGAAAGGGCTGGCCGGGAGGTTCAAAATCATCGGGCAGGTTGGATTGGGAATCATCGTCGGAACTACCATGTTCTTCAGCGACGATATTGTGATCCGGCAACGAACATCATCTGCGGCAGTGGTTAGAACATCAGAGGTTTTCAACAACGAAGGAGCTCAACAAAAGTCGACCTTGTTCACACCCACTTCTTCCAAATCGACAAAAACAACGATACCCTTCTTTAAAAACAATGAATTCGATTACGCCATCCTGCTGAAATGGATGGGCAATGATTACGCAAAATTTGCATGGATCGTGTTCATCCCGATTGTGATCCTGATCATCATTGCCGTTTCCAACGGAGCCAACCTCACGGATGGGATTGATGGCCTGGCGACAGGGGTATCCGCCATTATCGGTATCACGCTTGGCATCCTGGCTTATGTCTCCGGCAACATCGTCTTCGCCAGCTACCTGAACATCATGTATATCCCTGATACCGGCGAGTTGGCCATTTATATCAGCGCTTTCGTCGGAGCCTGTATTGGGTTTCTCTGGTACAATGCTTACCCGGCACAGGTATTCATGGGAGACACGGGCAGCCTGGCTCTTGGCGGCATCATTGCCGTGTTTGCCATCATGATCCGCAAGGAGTTCCTGATCCCCTTGCTCTGCGGCATTTTTCTCATTGAAAATCTGTCAGTGCTCTTACAGGTCAGCTACTTCAAATTCACCAGAAAAAGATTCGGCGAAGGACGGCGGATATTCAAGATGTCCCCGCTACATCATCACTATCAGATACTGGGATATCATGAGTCCAAGATCGTTCTGCGATTTCTGATAGTCGGGATCATGCTGGCCATTATGACGATCATCACACTAAAAATAAGATAATGAATCAGAATCCAAAACATATGACATTTGATTCGCTGGCTTTACAAGGCAAAACACGCATCCCCAGGTCACTGGCTGCTGTCATGGAAGACAAGCTCACTGAACTCCGGAAAACCACCATCCGGGAGAGTTTCTCCAACATGCGGAATACACCGCACAGACTGGAATTTGTTGCAAATATTCACGGCATCGAATTCCTCAATGATTCACGTGCTTCCAGCCTGAATTCAACCTGGTTCGCCCTCGAAAGCATGAACAAGCCGTTGATCTGGATTGCAGGTGGAAGTGGAAATAAAGAGGACTTTATCGGATTGGCGGAGTTGATTAAAAAGAAAGTGAAAGCCATTATTTGCATTGGGGATGACCGGAAGGAATTTTCAGATTTTCTTCGAAACATGGCCCGGAACGTATATGAAGCCGAAACCTTGCAAGAGGCTGTGGAAAGCGCCTACGACCTGGGCCAGAAAGGGGATGTTGTTTTGTTCTCTCCAGGTTGTCCAAGTTTTGATATGTTCAAGGATTTTGTTGAAAGGGGTGAAACATACCGGCGTATGGTTAAAAGCTTATAATGAAATAAGGTTAAATATAAACTTTCAGGAGGAATTGACATGCTGCGTTATATCAGGAATATCCAGGGTGATAAAGTGATCTGGGGTATCGTCATCATTTTATCGGTTTTGAGTCTGCTCACTGTTTACAGCGCTACCGGGTCGCTGGCCTATGCCAAAAATGATGGCAATACAGAGTATTATCTCATCAAGCAACTGATTGTGGTTGTGGCGGGGTTGCTTTTCATGTATCTGATACACTTGGTCAAATACACCTGGTACAGCAAAGGCTACATCATTTTTGTAACCTTCCTTCTCAGCATTGGATTCCTTGCTGCCCTGATTATCTATGGATTGACAATCAACAGTGCAGCAAGGTGGTTACCCATTCCCTTGACAGGGTTGACTTTTCAGCCGTCAGATTTGGCAAAACCGGCACTGGTGATGTTTTTAGCAAAACTGCTGGCAAACAACCAGGATAAGATCAAATCGTTGAAGATCTACCTTTTCATGCTGATCCCCATTATCCTGATCTGCCTCCTGATATTTCCTTCCAACTTTTCTACTGCTGCTATTTTGTTTGTTTCCTGTCTGGTGCTTATCTGGATTGCCCGTGCCCGGATGGCACATATCGGGCTAACGATTCTTGCCGGAGCTGCTTTCGGAGTGATCCTGTTCTTTCTGATCATGCATTACCCCAAGGCTATTCCCAGGGGTGAAACATGGAAGCACCGCATTGAAGTCTGGCTCGATGATTCGAAAGCTGATCCCGAAGCCGATTATCAGATCACCCAGGCAAAGATTGCAATCGCATCCGGCGGCTTCTTCGGTAAAACGCCGGGAAAAAGCACCCAACGGAATTTCCTGCCTCACCCCTATTCCGACTTCATCTTTGCTTTCATCATTGAAGAGTACGGGCTGGTTGGAGGCGGCTTTGTCACCCTGCTCTACCTTACCCTCTTCTTCCGGATTGTCAGAATCGCCAACCGATGCAAGGGTAATTTCGGATCTTTTCTATCCTTCGGTATCGGGTTTCTGATCGTCTTCCAGGCATTGATCAACATGGGTGTTGCTGTTGGACTGTTACCTGTGACCGGCCAGACGCTGCCATTGGTAAGCATGGGGGGGACTTCACTCTGGTTCACGGCCATCTCTATCGGGATTATCCTTAGTGTAAGCAGGGGTCTTGAGATTGAAGCACAGGAAGAAAAAACCTCTTTCAAGATCTCCGATAATTTATATGCGACTGTTTAATCAACCTGAATTATCTGTATGAAGGCAATCATCAGTGGAGGCGGCACCGGAGGTCATGTTTTTCCAGCCATTGCGATTGCCAACGCACTCCGGAAGAAGTATCCTGATGCGGCCATTCAGTTTATCGGGGCCACAGGCAAGATGGAAATGGAAAAAGTGCCGGCAGCCGGCTATCCTATCGAAGGGCTCTGGATCAGCGGTTTCCATCGAAGGATCACGGTGAAAAACCTGTTGTTCCCATTAAAGGTTTTCCTGAGCCTAAGGAAAGCTTCCAAAATCATCAAGACCTTTCAGCCCGATGTAGTGATCGGTTCAGGAGGATACGCCAGCGGGCCAACCCTCAGAATGGCTGCTAAATCGGGCATCCCAACTGTGATCCTGGAGCAAAATTCCTATCCCGGAATGACCAATAAGCTGCTGGCTGATGCTGTCGACCGTATCTGTGTGGCTTATGAAGGGATGGAAGGCTATTTTCCGGCTGAAAAAATTGTGTTGACCGGTAATCCGATCCGGCAGGACATCACTGACCCAACCGATAAAAAATCCGAGGCGTATATATTTTTCGGTATCGACCCTTCGCTGAAAACAGTTCTTGTCATTGGCGGAAGCCTGGGAGCCCGTACCATTAACGAAAGCATTGCTTTTAACCTGAGCTTCTTCGGGGATAATAACATCCAGGTCATCTGGCAAACCGGAAAGATGTACCACCGGGAAGCCCGGGCCAGCGTTGCAGGAAAAAGCAAGGGCAACATCCGGATATTTGATTTCATACAGCGCATGGATCTGGCTTACGCCTGTGCAGATGTGATCATCTCCAGAGCTGGAGCCATCGCTATCTCCGAGCTTTGCATGGCTGGGAAACCGGCTATTCTTATCCCCTCCCCCAGTGTGGTCGCTGACCATCAAACAAAAAATGTGAAGGCCCTGGTAGAGCGAAATGCAGCGATTTATTTGAAAGATCATGAAGCCAGGGAAAGGATCAGCCAGGTCATCCAGGAACTCTTCCAAAACCCTGAACGGATGACCATGTTTGGCAACAACATCCGGGAAATGGCCAAACCTGATGCAGCCGACAGGATCGTTGAAGTGATCGTCTCCCTGATTCAGCATAACCAGTGACCAGAGATGTTTAAAACAACGCTCCATACAGTCTATTTTCTTGGTATCGGAGGCATCGGTATGAGCGCCCTGGCTCAGTATTTTTTAGCCCGGGGAATCAGGGTGTATGGCTATGACCTGACAGAGACAGAACTGACCCGATCGTTGATCAATCAAGGCTGTGATATCCATTATCAGCCAGATATTTCGGCCATACCAGTGATTCCTGATCTGGTGATCTACACACCTGCCATACCCCAGGATCATCCGGAGTTGGTGTTCTTGCGTGAACAACACGCCAATATCATGAAGCGATCGGAAGTCCTCGGAGAGATCACCCGTCCATATCAAACCATTGCCATTGCCGGGAGTCATGGAAAAACCACCGTGACAACCCTCACGGCATTTTTATTTCGGGAAGCCGGAAGACACATGACTGCCTTCCTTGGCGGGATATCTAAAAATTATCAATCGAATCTGATCACCCATGAAGGGAAAGGGGCTCCCGTGATGATCGTGGAGGCGGATGAGTTTGATCGTTCGTTCCTCAAGCTGGAGCCTTATCTGGCTGTTGTCACATCGGCTGATGCAGATCATCTCGATATTTACGGGACAGCTGATGCGGTAAAAGAGACCTTTGGCGCATTTATCCGAAAGATCAAACCAGGCGGTCACCTGGTAATCAAAAAAAACCTATGCATACCGGTTGATCCGGAACAACCTATCCATGTTTCAACCTATTCCCTCGAAAGCGAGGCTGACTATTATGCCAGAAACCTCCGGATCATCAATGAAAAATATGTTTTTGACCTGGCCACGCCACACCGGATAATCCAGGATATTGACCTCGGATTACCTGGTTTATTTAATGTTGAAAATGCCGTTGCTGCCATCGCCATTGCCCTGATCGCCGGTATAAGCATCAAACAAATTCGTCAGTCGCTCAAGACTTTTTCCGGCGTCAAAAGGAGATTTGACTATCATGTCCGCAACCAGAAACACATCTACCTTGATGATTATGCCCATCATCCGGAAGAATTGAAAGCATGCATCCTGGCTGTAAAGGAATTGCATGGTGACCGGAAGATCACCGGAATCTTCCAGCCTCACCTGTTCAGTCGTACCCGTGATCTGGCAGATGGATTTGTTCAAAGCCTGGAACTGCTGGACGATATCATCCTGCTTGATATATATCCCGCCAGGGAATTGCCGATCGAGGGGATTACTTCGCAATGGCTGCTGAGCCAAATAAAGAAAGAAGAGAAGATATGTTGTTCGATGGAAAAGGTCATGGATCTGATCAAAGTGAAGAATCCCGACTTGCTGCTGACATTGGGCGCCGGAGATATTGATCAACTCGTTGAGCCGATAACAAGGATGCTTAAAGGTGACGATGATGAAATTAACAATGGCTGTTAGTAAAAACAAATGAATGCAGGGCCTGAAACCCGTAATTTTGCAACACTTACAGAAAGATGCTCAGAAAGATATTGATCTTCATTGCCTGGATCCTGGCCGTTGGGCTGGTGGTGTTCATTACTGCTTTTGTGGCAGTTGAACATCATCAGAAGCTTTGCAGGGGCATGGAGATTAAAATATTTTATACCGGTAGCCAGGTATTGCTGAAACAAGAGGATGTCTTCCGACTGCTTTTCAAAAATGGGAAAGGGCCGGAAGGAGTTCCGTTATATAAGATCAACACTTCCACTCTTGAATCCAGGTTGAAGACTAATTATTATATCCTTCAGGCGGAAGTCTATCATACAACAGATGGGGTGGTCCATGTGGATATAATCCAGCGGGATCCCATCGCACGTGTGATCAGTGAGGGGGGAAAAGACCGTTTGATGGACAAAGAGGGCATGATGATGCCCCTTGATGAGCGGTATCCTGTGAGGGTGCTTGTTGTAAACGGCTCCATCCCGGATTCAGTCATTGACAAGAAGGAACAAACGCACAAACCGTTTTCAACTTCTTTAATCTCATCTGATTCAACTAAGAATGACCCGTTGAATATTAAGATCTTCCGGCTGGCTTCCTTCATTGAAGAAAGCGATTTCCTGAAAGCACAGATCAGTCAGATCTATGTTACTCCATCTATGGAATTTGAGCTGATCCCGGTGGTTGGAAGGCATGTTGTTGTTTTCGGTGATACCACCCGGATGAGAGAGAAATTCGAGAAGTTGATCATTTTCTATAAGAAAGGATTGGTTAAAGCCGGCTTCGATACATATAAAACCATCAACATCAAATACAAGGACCAGGTAATTTGTTCAAAACACTGAAACGTATGGCATCTTCAGAAATCATTGTAGGACTTGATATTGGGACAACCAAAATTGCTGTCATTGTTGGCCGCAAAAACGAATATGACAAAGTGGAGATTCTTGGACATGGCAAAACGCTTTCTCTGGGAGTACGGAGAGGGGTTGTCGCCAACATTGAAAACACCGTCCAATCGATCAAGGCAGCGGTAGAGGAAGCCTGCCTGAAATCGGGCGTTGACATTAAATATGTGAACGTAGGCATAGCCGGACAACACATGAAGAGTCTCCAGCACCGCGGAAGCATCATCCGGAAAAACATCGATACCGAGATCAGCCAGGATGATATCGACAATCTTCACACGGGGATGTTCAATCTCAACATGAATCCGGGTGAAGAGATCATCGATGTGATCCCACAGGAGTATATAGTAGATGGTGAATCAGGGATCAAGCAACCCATCGGCATGCTGGGGAATTCCCTGGAAGCGAACTTCCACATCATCATTGGCCAGACAGCCGCTGCAAAAAACATCTATAAATGTGTTAAAAAGGCCGGGCTTGAAGTCGTTGACCTGATCCTGGAACCGATGGCATCCGCCGATGCGGTGCTCAGTGAAGAGGAAAAAGAGGCCGGTGTGGTCATGGTGGATATTGGAGGAGGAACATCAGATGTAGCTATCTTCCAGGATGGCATCATCCGCCATACAGCCGTCATTCCACTGGGCGGGGACATTGTCACCGAGGATGTCCGGGAAGGGTGCTCCATCATTAAGAAACATGCGGAAGACCTTAAGATCAAATATGGCTCAGCCCTTGCCAGTGAGAACAAGGAGACGGAAATAGTGGCTATTCCAAGCTTACGCGGAAGGCCTCCCCGGGAGATATCCCTGAAAAACCTGGCCAGTATCATCCAGGCCCGGATGGAAGAGATCATCGAGCATATCTATTTTGAGATCCGGCATTCAGGATATGAGAAGAAACTGATCGGTGGGATCGTCCTTACCGGTGGTGGTTCTCAACTCAAACACATCGCACAGCTTACCGAATATATGACCGGGATGGATACCCGCATCGGTTATCCCAATGAGCACCTCTCTCCGGATATCCCCAAAGAGATGGCAAGCCCGATGTATGCCACCGGTATCGGACTCGTGTTGATCGGCATGGCCCGCTATGAAAAAGATAAGGCACGTAATAAGCCGGTCGTGGAAGAAACTGCCCCAGCAGGCAAGGTGAAACCTCCCAAGCAGAAAAAAGAGAAAGAGAAAAAGCCGGATGACGACGCTTCAAGAAAGTTCACCGATGCTTTTATCGAGAAAATCAAGAACTGGTTTGAGTCAGAAGCGGAATGAAGCATTAATTAACAGTTCCACGTTAGTAATTTTTTCAAGATCACTAAAAACGACCCTTTGTTCTTATATAAATTAGTCGGGAAAAAAAACAACCATGTTAAGATTCGATGACTCCGGCGAAACTCCTTCCATCATCAAGGTAATTGGTGTAGGAGGAGGAGGCAGCAACGCTGTCACCCACATGTTTAAAATGGGCATTCAGGGTGTTGAATTCCTCATCTGCAACACAGATGTACAGGCGATGAAACACAACCCAATCACCAACCACATCCAGTTAGGCGTAAATCTGACCGGTGGTCTGGGCGCTGGAGCCATTCCCAGCGTTGGCAAGAACGCTGCCATCGAAAGCATCGATGAGATACGCCGGTCCTTGCAAGGCAATACCCGGATGGTATTCATCACCGCCGGCATGGGAGGCGGAACAGGAACCGGCGCTGCACCGGTCATCGCCGCCGTAGCCAAAGAACTCGACATCCTTACCGTTGGCATCGTCACCTTACCCTTTTCTTTTGAAGGCCGTAAAAGGAGATGCTATGCGGAAGAAGGTATCAATGAACTGAAAAAACACGTAGATGCCCTCATTGTCATCTGCAATGATAAGCTGCGGGAAGTATATGGAAACCTGAAACTTTCCGACGCCTTCAGCCGTGCCGATAATGTCCTTACCAATGCAGCCAAAGGAATCGCTGAGATCATTACTGTGGTAGGTCATATCAATGTTGACTTTGAGGATGTAAAAACAGTTATGAAAGATAGCGGAGTGGCCCTGATGGGTACCGGATCGGCAGAGGGAGAAGACCGGGCCTTGAGAGCCGTTGAAGAAGCCATCAACTCGCCCCTGTTGAATGACAGCGACATCGAAGGCGCTTCCAATATCCTGCTGTATATCTCATCCGGTGAAGAAGAAATCTCAATGGATGAAGTCACCGAGATCACCGATTTTATCCAATTGAAAACCAAGAACACTGCAGAAGTGATCTGGGGAAGCGGTAGAGATGAAAGACTTGGCAACAGGATCAACATAACCCTTATTGCAACAGGCTTTGACAAAGAGCATCGCATCCATCATGCCGATCCTCCACAAAAGATCAAAGTCGGCACCCTCTACGAGGAAGCCCCGGAAAAGCAGCCTGAGGTGCAATCTGACATCCCTGCCCCCCAACAAGATGCAGTTAATGAGATCACCTTGATCCATCGACCCGCCGAGACAGCAGAACCACCCATAGCTCCGCCAGAAAAAGAATGGATGGAATATAAGCCTATTATGCCACAACGGAAACCAGAGGTCAAGCCAGATCCGGTTGTGCAGGAACCAGACCCTGTAACCACCACTCCCCTTTATACTTCAGCGCCCCCGTCCAGAGAACCTTTGCAGCCGCGTATCATCGAACCCAATGATCTGGACCGCAGGACAAAAGAACGGGTAGATAGACTTCGCACCCTAAGCTTTGATTTGAAAAACCGGGCAAGGATGAGCATTGATGAACTCGAAAGCATCCCTGCCTATAAAAGAAGAAATGTTGAATTTGCGGAAGTCCCGGCATCTGACATTCCCCTTGTTTCCAGGATGACCCTGTCAAAGACGGAAGAAAATGGCGCCGAAATCCATACCGACAATTCTTTCCTTCATGACAATGTAGACTAACCTGAGATATTTATGAACCTGGAAAAGATGATCAGCGAAGACATGAAAGCAGCCATGCTGGCCAAAGATAATGCCAAACTGGAGGCTATCAGGGCAATCAAGGCAGCCCTTCTTATCGAAAAAACCGGTAAGGAAACGGCAAGAGGGGAACTGAGCGAGGAAGCCGGAATCAAGTTGTTACAGAAACTGGTCAAACAAAGAAAAGAAGCAGCCGAGATATATCTCTCCAACAACCGGAAAGACCTTGCAGATGTTGAACTATTCCAGGCCTCAGTTATCGAGAAGTACCTTCCGGCTCAAATGGGCGAAGAGGAACTGAGGAACTATATCCGGGATGTCATGGTTAAAGTTGGTGCTTCTTCGATCAAAGACATGGGAAAAGTGATGGGAATAGCCAGCAAAGAACTCGCCGGAAAAGCCGATAATAAGACCATCTCACTTTTCGTAAAGGAAATCCTGGAACGGAATCAATGAGCAATGAGTAATGAGTAATGAGCATTATTTATTGCTCATTGCTGGCGGAATTTCCAATTTTTCTTTCAAACCGGAAATTCTGAATCTTTATGTTTTCCTTATACCGGGCGAATTTCCAGGCAGCTTTCCACAGGAACTGGAACGGGCCAAATCTTTTCCGGAAGCTGTCGTATTTTTTCTCTCCCCGCAAAATCCTGATAAAAGCACGAAAATAACGTTCGTTAGTATCCATCAGGTTATGAAAATATCCCGGCATGGCGTTGAAAAAATGCATCAACGGATACACGGCCAGCAAATCCTGAAAGATTTCAAGATTAACCCGCTTTTCGTAATATTCAAGGGATTGTATCTCACCTTTTAAGAGCTTGTCGATAGCCTCGGCAGCCATGGAGCCACTTGCAAGGGCATAATATATCCCCTCTCCGGTGAGAGGGTCGGATAACCCAGCCGCATCTCCGGCCAAAGCCACCCGTTTGGTAACGATCTTTGAACCCCGTTGCCGGATAGGGATGGAATAGGCTTTATATGAAATCGTTCTCACCTCTTTAACAGGGAGGTAAATGATAAACCTGCGATAGTATTTTCTCAAATGCCTGGAAAGACGGTAGCTGGTTCCAACACCAATAGAGATATGATCACCCTTGGGAAACATCCAGGCATAGCCCACCGGCATGGTTCCCCAGTCCAGGTAGATGGTCCGGCCACTTTCTTCCAGGAATGATGGATCCACCTCCATCTCGCTTTCAATGGCAACACAGTTCAATACGTTTTTCATCAGTCCCACAGAACTCGCGGTAATACCCATGGCTCCATCGGCGCCGATCATGTAATGACTTGTGAATGCTTTTGCAGCAGTTTTCACGATCACCTCATGCTCCTTTTCTTCAACCCCTTCGACTGCCTGTTCTTCCAGAAATTCTGCGCCGGCCTCCCGGGCTTTCCTGACCAGGAAAGCATCAAACTTATCTCTGCTCACGCAGAAGATGAAGGGTTCTTTTGACCGCTTTTTAAACTGATAATCAAGCTGATGGCTAAAAACAACGTTGTATATCTGTCTTTCAATGACTTCAGAAATATCAAAGGGGAGGAATTGCGCTACTTTATGGGTCAGGCCGCCTCCACAGACCTTGTATCTCGGGAATTTTTCCTTATCGATCAGCAGAACCTTGCGATTTTGTTTGGCCAGGCTATATGCTGCAAAGGATCCGGCTGGTCCTGCACCGGAGATGATCACATCGTAATCAACAGGCATGGGTTAAAGCAGTTTGAGTGTTTCGGCAAGTAGTTTCTCACGATTGATAGGCACCACGCCTACCTCCTCACATACGAGACCTCCGGCAAGATTTGAGATGGCGGCAATCTCAAATGGGGAACATTTGCTGGACAAGCATAATGCCGCGACGCTGATCACTGTATCCCCGGCACCTGAAACATCGGCAACCGTCCTGAGATGAGCCGGAATGATATGTGTTGAGCGGTCACCATCGGAAGCGCTGATGAAAATGCCCTTGTCTCCCATGGTGATCATGACCATGTCGATATGCTGTGTGTCCAGCAGTATCTGTGCAGCACGGATCAATTCTTCACGATTGCCTGCATCGACGTCCATTTTCAGTCCTTCCCGCAATTCCTTCAGGTTCGGTTTGAAAAGTTGAACACCCTGATATTCCCTGAAATTCTTTTTTTTGGGGTCAACGGCAACGGGAATGTTTTTCTCCCTGGCTTTGCGGATCACTGCATCAATGACCTGTTTGCTGAGGATACCTTTGTTGTAATCCTGGAAAATGATCGCATCGATGTTGGCATTATCCAGAAAATCAAAAACCTGAAGGAGAAAACGATGAGCGTCTTCTTCTTCGAGGTCGCGATCTATCTCTTCATCAACCCTGAGCAGGTGATGATTATTCCCAAAAATCCTGACTTTGGTTGTGGTGATCCTGTTTTTGCTGACGCAAATGCCATCAGTTCGCATTTTGCTGTCTATCAGCATCTCCACAAATGCATCCCCGTTCTCATCATCCCCGATCACAGAGCAAAGGATCGGTTCAGCCCCTATTTCCAGGAGATTCCTTGCAACATTAGCGGCTCCCCCCAACCTGTTTTCCTTCTTTGTGACGGTGACGATGGGAACAGGGGCTTCAGGGGAGATCCGTTCAACCCGCCCCCAGAAATAGGCATCCACCATCACATCGCCGATCACCATGATCCGTTGATCTCTGAAACGCTCAAAGAGCGCTGAATAATATGATTCCTTATACATGACGACTTATTTTAACATAACGTCAGATGCTGCCACTATGTGTTGATTGATTTCATCCACGGCGACCTCGCCATCCATCAGCCGGATGATACGGTGGGCATGAAGCGCGATCTTCTCCTCGTGCGTAACAATGATCACTGTATTTCCGTCCCGGTGGATCTGCTCCAGCAAAGAGAGGATCTCCCGGGAAGTTTTCGAGTCAAGATTTCCGGTTGGCTCATCCGCCAGGATGATTGAGGGGTTGTTTACCAGTGCCCGGGCAATGGCTACTCTTTGACGCTGTCCGCCTGAAAGCTCGTTGGGTTTGTGGGTAACCCGATCACTCAGCTTCACTTCATCCAGCACCTTATTGGCACGTTCGATACGGATTTGCTTGTTCACGCCTGCATAAATCAGCGGTAGAATAACATTTTCAAGCGCCGTGGAACGTGGCAGAAGGTTAAATGTCTGAAAAACAAACCCGATCTCCCGGTTCCGGATATCTGCCAGATCGTTGTCATCCAGCTTGGAAACATCCTGTCCATTGAGAAAGTAAGACCCACTCGTGGGGGTATCCAGGCAACCGAGAAGGTTCATCAGGGTTGATTTACCCGATCCGGAGGGTCCCATGATCGCAACAAATTCATTCTTCAGGATCGTCAGGGAGATTCCACGTAAAGCCTGCACTACAACGCTGCCAACTTTGTAGTTTTTGACTATTTTGTCGAGCCGGATGATCTCTTTTTCCATTTTCCGAATATTAGCAAGGCAAAAATACCTTTTTTATTGACAAGGACTGCGTTTATTCGGTGAATCATTCTATCTTCACGAATAAGCCTCTATAACCAGGGCTGTCAGGCATACAACACAAAGTCCTGCCTGGCCATTCCCTTTCTGAAAATAACGATTCCAAATCTGAACAAATCCAGGGAGAGGGTGATTTCGGGATCTTTCAATACCTCTTTCCAGGCTTTTTCCATCTCATGAGACCAGTGGACGTCATGCAACACAATGACTCCTTGCTCAGATAAAAAAGGTCTGATCGTGCGGTAGTACCTGAGTGTCGGTTCATACTGATGATTTCCGTCAATGAATACCAGGCCGGGCCTGGCAATCGAACCGATAACCTCATCGAGCCGGTCTTCAAACCTGCCTTCAACTGGTGAGATATGGCCAAATCCGGTATGCGCGAAATTCTTTTTTGCAACATCCAGGGTTTCCGGACAGCCTTCGATGGTGAATATCTGTGCATGGGGCAATGCATCGGCCAGGTACATCGAGGTAATCCCGAATGAAGTCCCCAGTTCCAGCACAACATCAGGTTGGAGATAGCTGGCCAGCCGGTAAAGCAGTCGACATTGCCGGACCGGAAGCAAGGATCTCCGTGCTAATCTTCTGATCTCTCGTCGATCTATCTTACCCTTCCCTTTCGCACCGTGATCGGTAAAAAAGATCGTGGTATCGTCATGAAGTAGTTTTTGCCGGATCGTTTCTGGTATTTCAGGATAATCATAATAGCCGGACTGTCTTATGACCTGGCTACAAAAATCATATACAAATGGCGAATGTATATGCCATCTCGTCTTTGCATGAAATAAGAACTTTATCAGTGCCAGGATACGAAAGATCATTTCCTTCCGATTAGTAACTGAATTTTCGATACCGTATCTGTTTGATGGATATTTCTGAAACCAGCGTATTTCATCCATTGCGTTAGCTCACCGGTTGTATAGGTGTCACCACGTTCGGTGCCAACGAGCATGTTGATGGCGAACATAGCGCCAACCACAGGTTCGGTGCGCGTGTTATCCATGATATGGTCAAGAATGACCAGTTGCCCTCCGGGATTTAAGGCATCCATGGCTTTCCGTATCAGTTTGGCATTTTCTTCGGGCGAATTAATATGGATGATGGCCGACATGAGGATCAAATCATATTCTCCGCCAAAATCAGTTTCGAGATAATCTCCTTCCCTGGAGCTAACCCTGTCGGCCCCTTCAAACGCTCCGATATACTCCCTGGTCAACGGGATGATCCGGGGAAGGTCCAAAACAACTGCATGCATGAAGGGATTTCTGCGGAGGAATTCAAAAGTGAACGCACCGGAACCCCCACCAACATCCAGCATAAGCCTGACCTGCTTAAGATCAAGCACATCGGCTACTTCTTTCGCCTGTGGAACGCCCCTGTTGTGCATGGCTGCAATGAAATGATTACTCCATGCCTGATCCCGCAAATTTAAAGGCACCCGTTCAGTAACAGACCTTCCGGCCCTGACTGCATCGGTGAGGGTTGACCATGTTTCCCATAAATTGGCCGTGTGGTATAACCCGCTCAGGAAGTTTGGAGCGCCTTTGACAAGGTGCCGCGCAGAAAAGACTGTATTGGCAAACATTCCATCCTCCTTTTTCAGCATTCCCCCTGCTACCAGCGCATTCAGCAGACGATCTGTCGCCCGGGGATCTGCCTGAATCCTGACGGCAACATCAGCTGAGGTGAGGATATTATTTCCAAGAACAGTGAAGATATCAAGTTCAAATGCTGTAAGAATGATTCGGCTCAGCCTGAATGCATTGACCTTTTCATTGAATTCTTCAACGCGGCAAATCTCTTTTTGACCCATCTGCTCTCTGTAAAATGAGTGGCAAAGGTAGTATAACTGCAAATATTTTTTATTCCATCAGTCTGTTCAAGAGATATTGCATACCTTTATCAAAAGTTTAAAACAATCATCATTATGGAACACACTGTTTATTATGTCATAGGAATTATCGTCGTGCTGATCCTGCTGGCAGGCATCAGGATTGTGAGACCCACTCACAGGGCGCTGATTGAGCGGCTCGGAAAATACAACCGGTTCGGCACTCCAGGCTTCAACTGGATCATTCCGATGATTGAGAAAATGTACAAAGTGAACATTACTGAAAAGATGATCAATGCCGACCCACAGGAGATCATCACCAATGATAACCTGAATGCACGCGTGGATGCGCAGGTCTATTTCAAGATCAAAGCTGATGAGGAAAGCGTTAAAAACTCGCAGTACAACGTCAATCGGATCGAGTACCAGATCGTCAACCTCGCCCGTACCACCTTGCGTAACATCATCGGAACCCTCACCCTGAAATCGGCCAACAGCGAACGGGGAAGGATCAACAAAGAATTGCATGGTACGCTCCTCGAAGAAACGAAAAGTTGGGGCATTGAGATCGTGCGGACAGAATTGAAAGAAATTGATCCCCCGAAAGATGTTCAGGAAACAATGAACAAGATTGTTAAAGCTGAAAACGAAAAACTATCGGCTATTGACTTCGCAACAGCCATGGAAACCAAAGCCGACGGAGAGAAAAGGGCTGAGATCCGAAGGGCTGAAGGGATTAAACAGGCCGCTATTCTGAAAGCCGAAGGCGAAGCCCAGGCGATCATGCTTGTAAATGAAGCCGCTGAAAAATTCTTCATCGGAAATGCCCAGTTGCTTAGAAAGATCCAGGCGCTGGAGACGTCTCTCCGCGACAATGCGAAAATAGTGGTGCCTGCAGGTACTGACCTCGTGAATGTACTTGGCGAAATGGCCGGCATTGTTCCCCTTCGGACACCGTCATCAAAAAAAGAAGTGGATTAAAATCAGACCTGGTACTTGAACCATTCCCTGGCTTTCAGGATAATCCCAAGGAAAGTCAACAGGATCACTGCTATCAGAACCGAAAAAAGTACTTGCGAAGGATCATCATGATCGGTGAACCGTTTCGCGAAAATGCCAATATACGTCCACAGGATCACCAGGTTGAAAGCAATATCTCTGCGGAAAATAAGCATCAGCAGGCTGATCCCGTAAACAACCAGCAATATGGTGGAAACCCAAAAGAGTTCCGTCATGCCGAACCTGTCCCAGTTCATGGCTACAAGCAACGCCGTAACATTGGCAACCGTAGCTACCGAAATCCAACCCAGGTAAATACTGAACGGCAGATGTACCAGAAATTTTTCACGAAGTGAGCCGGTTCTAAAACCAATGTTCAACCGTATGTAAATGACGATCAGGCTTGCCAACAACACCAACATGATGATAACTGAAAGCCACACCAGGCGGTAATGCCATGCGACAATCCAGGATGCATTGGCCAGGCAGGTAATCGGAAAAAACCCGCCGATGCGCCATCCAAACCCTGAAATGATCCCTTGCTTTCTCCATCCTGCCCGGGAAAACTGAAAAATAATAAAAACCGATAAAAGCAGGTAAATCAACCCCCAGATGGAAAATGTAAATCCTGCCGGAACGAACAGGTTGGAATACAAATCCGATATCTCTCCGGTAGTGTAACCGTTGATAGGCAAGGCGTTGTCCAGCAAATTGGCAGCGATCATTACCAGGAATCCCAACAGGTTCATAAACTTAAGCGTAGTCTTCATATCCAGTTGCCCGGTCTGTTTTCTTTTCACAAATATACTATTTTAGCAGAGAAATACAATCAGCCTGCATGAATACCGGTAAAATCCGTCTCGATATATTCCTCGTTGACAAGAACTTTTTTCCTTCCCGTGAAAAAGCACGGGATGCCATTGTTCGCGGAGCTGTCATTGTTGATAACCGGATCTGCTCCCGCCCTTCTTTCCAGGTCACCGGCGAGGAACAGATTGAGATCCTGTTGCACCTTTTGCCCCGCTATGTAAGCCGGGGGGGATTGAAGCTTGAAAAAGCGATCCGGGAATTCCAGATTGAACTACAAGGAATGACCATTCTCGATATCGGCGCATCCACAGGGGGATTTACCGACTGCTGTCTGCAACATGGCGCAGAACGGGTTTTTGCTGTCGATGTGGGGCATGATCAATTGGATCCATCACTGCGCAATAATCCCCGGGTAATAACAATCGAAGATACGGATATAAGGGAATTGAATATCTCCCAACTTCATCATAATCATGTAGATATGATTGTTGGAGATGTGTCATTTATCTCACTGGGGTACATTTTTCCCCATTGCAATCAATTCCTCAGAAAGAATGGAAAGATTGTATTCCTCATCAAGCCCCAGTTTGAGGCCGGGAGAAAGTGGATCGGAAAGAATGGCATTGTCCGCTCTCCTGTGGCGCATACCGAAGTCCTTGAAAACATGATCAAGTTCTCGGAACAACATGGGTTTCACCTGAACAAACTAACTTTTGCACCTGTTTTTTCAGCTGATAAGAACATCGAGTACCTGGGACTTTTCAGCTCAAGTTCGGAAAGAGACTTCGATATTCGGGAAAATGTACGAATGGCTTTCATGGCACAAAAAAGAAGGATGGGTTGAAAGTTTCAACCTATTAATCCAAAATAATCCATTATTTTAGCCCTGTTAAAATCGCATTTCATGATCAACTTTGAATTTTATAACCCCACCCGGATCATCTTCGGCAAAGATGCCATATTGAAACTTGGGAGAGAGTTGAGTCGTTACGGAAATAAAGTGCTCGTTATTACCGGAGGCGGTAGCGCCAAACGTTCCGGGTTGCTTGACCATGCCCTGCGCATCCTGAAAGAGAACAACAAGCAGGTCTGGATCCTTGATGGGATTAAGCCCAACCCAAGATTAGATTCGGTGTATGAAGGGATCAAGATGTGCAAAACCCGGCAGGTTGAACTGATCCTGGCTATTGGCGGAGGCAGTGTGATCGATGCCGCCAAAGCCATTGCCGTGGGGGCAGCAACCCAGCACGACATCTGGGATTTTTACCTCCGGAAACTGAGTGTCACCAAAGCGCTCCCATTGGGTTGTATGCTAACCCTTGCGGCCACCGGCACGGAGATGAACGGCAATTCTGTGGTGACCAAATGGGAAACCCGAGAAAAAAACTTCATCTCCGGAAGCGCCCTCTTTCCGAAATTCTCCATCCTGGATCCAACTTATACCCTTACCGTTCCGAGAGATCAAACAGCCAATGGGTGCGTGGACATGATGGTGCATGTGTTTGAGCAATATTTCAGCCATACGACTGACACCCCGCTCCAGGACAGGCTGTGTGAAGGACTTATGAAGACCATCATCGAAAACGCCTTGATCCTGGCAGCAGACCCTCAGGATTATACAGTACGTGCCAACATCCTCTGGTGTGGAACGATGGCATTGAATGAGCTGGTTGGGATGGGGAAGGAACAGGACTGGGCCACCCATATCATAGAACATGAACTGAGCGCTGAGTACGACATTGCACACGGCGCCGGACTGGCTATTCTAAGCCCTAACTGGATGGCATACGTATATAAGGAAAACAAAGCGCTCTTCCGGCAATTCGCCGAACGGGTTTGGGATATCCAGGGTAACGGAAAATCAGAAGAGGAGATCATTCTGGAAGGGATCCGAAAGACAAGGGAGTTCTTCGTTTCCATAGGTGCCCCCGCAACCCTTGAAGATGCTGGAATTGATGAATCGAAGATCAGTCTCATGGCCGCACGGGCAGTCAGATTTGGACCTGTGGGGTCGATGAAAAAACTGGGAAAGGAAGATGTTGAGACAATATTAAGAAACGCGCTTGTGTAGTTTTATGAAATTCAGAAGAACCTTTAGCAGTATCAACAAATATTTGTCATTCGTCAAGTTTGCCCACAGTATCTTCTCCATGCCCTTTGCCCTGTTCGGATATTTTCTTCCGGTCTTGAAGATGAACTATCCCTTCAGTTGGATCACCTTGCTGTTGGTCGTGTTATGTGTGGTGTTTGCCAGAAATGCAGCCATGGGATTCAACCGGATCGTTGACCGAATGATTGACAAGAAAAATCCAAGAACAGAAAACAGGGAAATCCCTTCCGGTATCATCACTGCAAAAAATGCCTATTTCTTTGTTGTTACCAATACCATGTTTTTCGTTATCGCGACCTTCTTCCTGAACAACTTGTGTTTTATGTTGTCTCCTATTGCTTTACTGGTCATCCTGGGCTACAGCTATACCAAACGTTTCACTTCCCTGTCGCACATTGTACTTGGACTTGCACTTGCACTTGCACCTATTGGCGCATTTCTGGCGGTGACAGGAACATTTGATCTCTTGCCAATCCTGCTCTCCATCCTGGTCCTTTTCTGGGTTGCCGGGTTTGACATCATCTATTCGCTTCAGGATGAAGATTTTGATAAAAAAGAAAACCTGAAGTCACTGCCGGCATGGGTTGGAAAAAGCGCTTCGCTGCGGCTATCCGAATTGTTCCACCTGATCACCATGCTGATGGTTGTTGTTGTTGGCAGTTATGGAAGTTTCGGGTATTATTACTGGGTCGGTGCCGTGCTCTTCGGGGCATTACTGCTCTACCAACATCTCATCGTTAAACCCTACGATCTGAAACGGGTAAGTCTGGCGTTTTTCACACTTAATGGTATTGGAAGCCTGATCTTCGCCGTCTTCGTGATTTTGGATATGGTTTCCTTTTAACCAAGCTATTTTCCCCAGTTATCTCGATCAAGCGATCGGTAATTGATCGCCTCTGCCACATGTTCCGGCCGGATGGTGGCTGCCTGGTCCAGGTCGGCGATAGAACGGGAAACCTTGATGATCCGGTCGTAAGCCCTTGCCGATAAGCCCAGTTTCTCCATCGCATTTTTCAGCAAGGCATGGCAGGAATCATCCAACACACAAAACTTACGAAGCATCTTTGGACTGATCTGCGCATTGCAGTGGATCCCGGGGGCACCTTCAAAGCGCTTCTCCTGGATTTTTCTGGCCGATATCACCCTCGACCGGATGACCTCGCTCTTTTCCCGGGGCCGCTCATCATGGAGATCTCTGAACGGCACAGGGATCACCTCCACATGAATATCAATCCGGTCAAATAAAGGACCCGATATCCTGTTGATATATTTTTGTACAATCCCCGCATTGCACTGACAATCAATCTGCGGATGATTGTAGAATCCGCAGGGACAGGGATTCATCGCTGCAACCATCATGAAACTGGCCGGATAATCGACGGTAAACCTGGCCCGGCTGATGGTGACCACCCGATCCTCCAGTGGCTGTCGAAGCACTTCAAGCACCGTCCGCTTGAACTCCGGAAGCTCATCCAGGAATAAAACCCCATTGTGTGCCAGTGAGATTTCTCCCGGTTGGGGAATTCCACCACCTCCCACCAACGCAACATCACTGATGGTATGATGAGGTGACCGGAATGGCCGGACGGTGATCAATGAGGTGTTCCTTCCCATCTTCCCTGCAACCGAATGGATCTTGGTCGTTTCCAGGGCTTCAGGCAAATTCAGGGGTGGTAAGATCGTTGGCAAACGTTTGGCGAGCATCGTCTTGCCAGCCCCCGGAGGTCCGATCAGGATCACATTGTGCCCTCCGGAAGCAGCGATCTCCAGCGCCCGCTTGATGTTTTCCTGCCCCTTGACATCAGAAAAATCGTACTCGTAATTGTTCAGCCGGTTATAGAATTCCTTCTCGGGATCAAGGATCACACGCTCTAATGTGGAAGTCTCATTGAAAAAATCGATCACCTCCCGGATATTTGTCACCCCATATACTTCCAGATTACCTGCAATGGCCGCTTCCCTGGCATTTACCCTCGGCAGGATCAGCCCTTTGAATTTCTTTGAAATGGCTTCAATGGCTACCGGCAAGGCCCCTTTTATGGGAAGAATTGTCCCATCCAGCGACAACTCTCCAATGATGATATAATCCCCAACCCGGTCAACCTTGATTTGTTCCGAGGCTGCCAAAATCCCCACGGCTATGGGCAGGTCAAAGCAGGATCCCTCCTTCCGCATATCCGCAGGTGCCATGTTGATCACAATTTTCTTCCCCGGGATCTTATGCCCGGCACACCGCAATGCCGATTCGATCCGTTGATGGCTCTCCTTCACAGCACTGTCAGGTAGCCCCACCATAAAAAATTGAATTCCAATGTCAATGTTCACCTCGATGGTGATCGTGATGGCATTGATCCCATAAATCGCACAACTAAAAGCCTTGATAAGCATACTTCATTTTATGCTTAATCGGAAAAATGACAAAAGGTTAGTGGTTGTCTCTCCTTTTTTTTTTGAAATGAATAAAAAATGGAATGACGGATGTGTTTGAGACAGGTTTTTCAAACTAAAAACAGGGGTCTAACACTTCATGGTTTATATCCCGATCTGGTCAATATTTCCTGAGAATTCTCCGGCATAATCAGGGATTGAAGGGCGGCATCCGTTTGGTTCATATAGCTCCGGATTATCTGCCAACCGATAAAAGCGCCGATGCGCCCGGGTGAATCTTTGCCAAAACCTGAAGTGAAGGGTGCATCCATCATGAATTCGGTAATCACCTCAGCATTGGTAGTGTAAAGCAACCGGTTGCCAACCAGCGCTGCCCAGACATCCTTTTCATGAGTCAATGCCCATTGGAATTTTTCCCTGGAATACCCAATGAGAAGATTCTCCTTCTCTTTTGCCGGGAACATGGCTTCCAGAAGGTACAACTTGCGCCCTTCAGTCAACATATAATCAAGCAGATTCATATTACCAGCCGGAGGCTGAACCTTGCTGCTGATGATCGCCCTCAAACAGTCAGGGGCGATATTTTCCGGGATCATCCTGCTTCTCACAAACATCGGGATATTCAATGACTGATACCCGGGAAATTCTTCACCCAGATAATTGTCCAGTCCGATCAGTAACACTGAATCGGTATAAATCACCGGGTGCTGGTAATCACACCCGGAAATATAAGTATAGGGTTGAGGCAGCGAATACTCGGGAAAATGATACGCAAAGTATTTAAAGGCTGTTGTCAGTTCCTGTTCGACAGGCTGTAGCTGCGGAAATTCCCGGTTAACCTCGTTGAAACAGGAGGCATTCAGCGGGTTAAGCAGGTATTCCCGGATGCGGATCAAATTCCGGGTATCATTGAGATCTCCTCCGAGAAAAAGGGGAAATGCCGGCTGAATACGAATGAGTTCCGTTTGCAATGAATCCAGGTTGATGGAAAAAAGTGCCTGGTCGTATCGGATGATCCTGACGGGTTGAATATTGACTTTTGAAATATCAACACTAAGCTTATTATCCGATTGCCGGCAAGCCATCATGGTTATAATGAACAACAACAAAATGAAGCACTTCCGCATCATGACCAGGTATCATTTAAGGTTGGGTAAAAGTAGTGTTAATGTCCGATTTATTAACTCAGGACTGTAGATAAATATTTTCTCCGCCGTCCAAAACACCCTTCGTTTTATCGTATGTTTGCGGGAAGAACCTGATTCATCATGAAAAAAATCTGTATTGTCGCGTTATTTATCCTTTTTATTATCGCTCAGCCGGGCAAGGCCCAGTATAAACCATTTATCTTTGGAATCCGGGTATCTCCAAATCTTTCCTGGGTCATTCCCGATGCGAAATATTATGCCTACGAGGGCGTTAAGCCGGGGTTTTCTTTCGGTTTTATCAGTGATTTTGCCCTCGCCGACAACTATTTTATCTCTACCGGGTTCAGCTATTCCTACCTTTATGGCAAGATATCTTTCCCCTTTGAAGATACGATGGAAGAGGTGCTGGTCACCGGAACGTGCCGGCGACAGATCAACTTCCGAAACCTGGAAGTCCCGTTGATGTTCAAGATGAAAACCAATGAATTCGGACAATTCAGATTCTTCGCGCAAATCGGATTTGGAACCTCATTCAGGCTCAGCGCAAAAGCCAATGATGAGGTTACAACCGAAGACCAGGAAGTGTTCAAACAACGGGTAGACATCACCAGAGAAACAACGCTGCTGAAGGAATCACTGCTGGTCGGTATCGGCGCAGAATATTATTTTGATGAATCAACCGCTCTTGTCGCCGGGATCAATTACTCCAACGGATTGACCAATGTTCTGAAAGGCCGGAATAGCAAATACAATGAAGTCGAACAAAAAGGGGTTAATCACTACTTTGACCTCACGATAGGTGTTCTGTTTTAATCCATCACCATGCGTATCGCCATAGCCCAGAATAACTACCTTATTGGTGACTTTGAGCAAAACGTCAGCAAGATCAAAGCATCCATCAGGCAAGCCAAAGAGTCCAGAGCAGATCTTATCCTCTTTGCAGAGCTCGCTATTTGCGGGTATCCTTCCAGAGACTTTCTGGAATTCCGCGATTATGTTGAAAAGTGTCAACAGGCGCTAGAAGATATCGCCACGGAATGTATCGACATTGCAGCCATCATCGGAGCGCCATCTTTCAATCCCGATATCCGGGGAAAAAGTCTTTTCAATGCTGCTTTTTTCCTTTCCGACGGCCACATCACCTCGCGTCACCATAAAAGCCTGTTGCCCAATTATGATGTATTTGATGAATACCGCTATTTTGAGCCTAACCGTTCCTTCGAAACGGTAACCTTCCGCGGAAAAAGAATTGCCATCACCATCTGTGAAGATATCTGGAATATCGGTAATGATCTTTTATATGTGCTTAATCCGATGGATGAACTCATGAAGCAGAATCCCGATGTGCTGGTAAACATAGCTGCTTCACCGTTTCACTATGACCAGGCCCGGTTACGCCGCCAGATCCTGGTCGAAAACGCACGGAGATATCAAATCCCGGTGTTTTATGTAAACCAGGTTGGCGCCCATACCGAAATGATCTTTGATGGCGGCTCCATGATCATCAGCCCGGGTGGAGAAGTGTTTCATGAAATGGCCTATTTCAGAGAGGATTTCGACATCTCTGAACTGAACAATGTGATCCGGAGCCAGTCAGCAGCCATGCCTCAGAAACGGCACGAAAAGATTGAGCTGATCCATGAAGCCCTTGTTCTTGGTATCCGCGATTATTTTCAGAAACTCCGTTTCAATAAGGCGATCCTGGGCTTGTCCGGGGGAATTGATTCAGCTTTGACACTTGTGCTTGCTGCCGAAGCCATCGGCCCGGAAAATGTTCTCTCCGTACTTATGCCATCGGAATTTTCTTCCCAGCACTCGGTGGAAGATAGCTTGTTATTGTTGAAGAATCTTGGCTCTCCGCACTACCAGATCGGCATCCAGGAAGCTTTCCGGGTTTTTAAACACACATTATCGCCCGTATTCCAGGAACTTCCGCCAGACATTACGGAAGAGAACATCCAGGCCCGTATCCGTGCAGTAATACTGATGGCTCTATCGAACAAATTCGGGCATATCCTCCTGAACACATCCAATAAAAGTGAAGCATCTGTTGGCTATGGGACGCTCTATGGTGATATGTGTGGCGGATTATCTGTGTTGGGAGATGTCTATAAAACACAAGTCTATGAACTGTCCCGGCTCATCAATGCGGAAAAAGAGATTATTCCAAATAACATCCTGATAAAACCTCCTTCGGCGGAACTACGACCCAACCAGAAAGACAGCGATAGCCTGCCCGAATACAGCATCCTTGATCAAATCCTTTTCGAATATATCGAGCAACGCAGAGGTCCTAAAGACCTTATTGCGCTGGGATTTGAAGAAGAAATGGTTAAAAAGGTTCTGCGCCTGGTCAACATGAATGAATACAAGCGTTACCAAACCCCTCCCATCCTGCGGATTTCGCCGAAAGCGTTCGGCATGGGAAGGCGAATGCCCATTGTGGCCAGGTACCTCTCCTGATCTGCCTAATAATCGATCCCTTCTGCCTGAACCGACCGGATCTCCGGAATGGCTTTCATCACCGAGGCTTCTATGCCGCCCTTCAAGGTCATCTTGCTGAACGGACAACTCCCGCAAGCCCCAACTAAGCGGACGCGGACATCATTGGTTTCGGTGAGTTCAAGGAATTCTACATCCCCCCCATCAGCCTGGAGGTAAGGACGTATCTGGTCAATGGCATTTTTGGCTTTTTCCTGAAGTTCGTGGTGCTTTTCAGAATTCATGGTGGATTGGTGTTATGATTGTTGTGTAACGATGTTTTTTAAGGAAACTTGTTGGGCTAATTTTCCGGCAATATCCCGGAAGATTTTGGCAACAGGTGAATCGACATCCAGCGCCACCGGTTTTCCGGCATCTCCTGAGCTTGTAATGCCCTGGCAAACAGGAATTTCACCAAGCAATGGAAGGTTCAGCTCTGCCGCAATCTTCTTCCCTCCTCCCTGGCCGAATAAATAGTATTTCTGCTCCGGAAGCTCGTCCGGTGTGAAATATGACATATTCTCCACCACCCCCAACAAAGGTACTTTAACCCCATCCTGGCGGAATAAGGCGGCGGCCCGTCTGACATCAGCAATGGCCAGATGTTGCGGCGTTGTGACCAGTAGGGAACCGGTTACCGGCATGCTCTGCGCCAGGGTGATCTGAATATCGCCGGTACCCGGAGGCATGTCAACCACCAGATAATCCAGTTCTTCCCATTCTGCATCGGAAAACAACTGTTTGAGGGCGTTGGAGGCCATGGGACCGCGCCAGCCCAGCGCCTGTTCGCGGGTGACGAAGAAGCCCATCGACAAAAGTTTGATGCCATATTTTTCAATCGGGAAGATGTGCGTCTTTTCGCCACTTTCTGTGACAACCGGTCGCCGGTCTTCCAGACCAAACAAGATCGGAATGGAAGGACCATAAATATCGGCATCGATCAACCCAACACGGGCGCCGGTTTGTGAAAGGGCAATGGCGATGTTGGCCGCCACAGTTGACTTTCCCACGCCGCCTTTTCCTGAGATCACCGCAATGATGTTCTTCACCCCCGAAAGGGTCTCCTCCATGGCCTTCCGGGCCGTAGTGACCGATGAAGTCACATCAACTTCCACCTCCACCTCTTTTCCAAGATGTTGATGGATGGCATCGATGCAATCCTGGCGGATCTTGTTCTTTAGCGGGCAGGCCGGCGTGGTTAGCACCAGGCTGAACCGCACCTTGTTGTCAGTTATTTTGATATCCTGGATCATGTTCAGGGACACCAGATCCTTTTTCAGATCCGGATCATCCACATGCGACAGGGCATGGATAACAGCGTCTTTGGTGATGCTCATGATTGGCTTTTTGATCAGAATAGCATGTTAAGAAAACAATAGCGACCACAAAGGTAGGAATAATTTCGAAATGATTAGAAATGATCTAAATAAGAGGGATGGTTTGTTTCACGCAGAGATCGCCATGAATGAACACTTCCTTCTTGGTGTCCTTTGTGCAAGACTTTGTTCTCTGTGGTTAAATAGACCGCCTCATTAACCACAAAGGCGAATAAGGACACACGAAGGGATCTACAACGTACAATTGTAAATGTACAATTGGATTGACAATGGACAATTTCCAATTTTATCGAGCAACGAACAACGGGCAACGAACAACTGCTTGCTGATTGCTGATACCTGTTCACTGAGCAACCTTATCTGCTGATGATCAGCTTCTTCACGTACGTCTGGCGGGTTGTTTTAACGACCAGGAAATAAATACCGTCGGGTTCGTTAGCAAGATCCAGCGAGATCGAGGTATTACCTGAAACAGCTATATCATGTTTGGATAACACCTCCTTGCCCAGGATGTTGGAAACCATTACCTGGGCCGGATCATCCCTCATGGAGAAAAGGGCCAGGTGGAAGATTCCGGAACCCGGGTTGGGGTACACGTCGCATTTTTCAGTTTCACTTAAATTTGGTACTCCGGTACAAGTCGTAAAGGTAATATTGATCGATCCAGTCGAAGTACAGCCACTAAGGGTCACTTCCACCGAAGGGGTTGTGGTTCCGTAGCCAACACCGGAAGAATCCACGACAATGGTCTGCGTGGTGGCGCCGGTGGACCAGAGATAGGTTGCTCCGGGATTTCCGGCATCCAATGGGATCGATTCAAAATCGCAAAGGATTGTATCATTGCCCAGTGAAACAACCGGGAGCGGATTCACTGTCACATCCAATGGGTCGGAGAAAAGGCTTTCGTTGCAGTCATTCACCGACTTCACTGAAATGGCAGCATTTCCCGACCATGTAAGGCTCCAGTAAACCGTGGAAGTATTGCTGCTACCGGTAATGATACCGGCGAAGGGGGGTTCGATCTGCCATAAATAGCTGGTAGCGTTGGGAACCGGATCGGTAGTATAATCAGAAGTTTGCACACCCTGACACAGAGCAGTCGGCCCGGTGGGTTGATTAGGAACAGCCGGGAAGGGTCTGAGATGGATGTTCAAATCGGGAGAAAATGATCCTGGACCGCAACCGTTCACCGCTTGTACCTTTAATGTGGCATATCCTGTCCATCCAGCGTTCCAGGTAATCGTGGCTGAAGTATCTGCAGCAACCATCACGCCAGCCGCGGGTGGGTCGAAGACCCAGTTATAGGAAGTGGCGTCCGGGATGGATGGAATTGTATACATGGTTGGACTGTTGTTCTCACAAAGTAAGGTATCACCTTCAGGTATACCTGGGGTAGCAGCAGGAGCTGTAACATGGATATATGATACTTTGGTAAGCGAATTCGTATAGATTGCGTTTGATACAGTCAGGGTTACGTTGTAATTACCGGTTGCCGGATAGACGATGTTTTGAGGATTTTGAACGGTTGAGGAAGAAGGATTTCCGCCTGGAAATGACCAGGTCCATGATGTTGGGGTACCGCTTGAAAGATCGGTAAAATTAACCCCCTGACCGATGCAGATATTCGTCATGTTGGCTGTAAAATCGGGAATCGGACCGCCGGGAGGAACAACCTGTACCAGTGCTGTATACCGGAAGTAGTTTTGTTTTGTTACCGTCACGCGCATAAATTGTCCTGTTGTCAGTGTTCCTGGGATGGTGATGGTCAAAGGAGCGCCGGTACCGGTTCCGGTGCCGAGAATTTCGTCATTATAGGTAAGTGCAATCAGCGCACCCACATTTGCAGTGACCTGAAAGGAGGTTGAACCGGAAGGGATTGTTGAGTTATGAACAACCGTGAGGTTCTGTGGCACTTCGGAATAAACGGTCATGAAGGCATCGCCATGGTGATGGTACAGGTGATAGGTTACCTGTTTATTGCTGGTGTTGTAAGGCCAGTTGGATTGTTGAAGAAAATATTTTCCTGCAGCATTTCCGAAACAGGGCATCACTCCCCGGGAGGCCGGGGTTGTTCCATAACTGGGCATGAAGTTGGTCCAGAGGTTGTCCATCACTCCCCAGACATAAGTATCATTCACAAATGAATATGAAACTTCGGAGGCCGCAATCAGCCCCAAGGCGCCGGAATTATTGCCATTCTTTGTGTAACGGTGGAATTTCTCCGTGAAACATTCACTGCTGTTATTGTACTTTCCGGTAAGGCAGTTGATTGAAAAGATGAACGTAAGGTTTGTATTCGTGCAGCCGTCGATATTTGAATTTGAATAAGCCGGTTCACCCCATCCTGTGGTGCTTCCATGATCCCGGTGCATCAGTACGAAGGCACCGGAATTGATGGCGTTGTTGATCCCTGTAGCATTTCCTCCCGTCCAACAACAAGGCATCTCCTGAGGAGTAGCCGGGATATACCCCAAACCACTCGGCCCAAAGAAACTCAGTATGGTGGATGTATTTGTAGCCGTTGACCAAGGTGCTGTGGATGGATTTCCGGAATAAACTTCATTGATCCTTGTCGGGTCTTTCCCCTGGACATATTTCCAGAATCCGCCAACCGTTTCCGAGCAAATCTGAAACCAGCGCTCTGTTTGCCAACCCAATGCGGTGATCGGGTGCTGGTAGAAATAAGAGGATGCTGGTGGTTGCCGTTCGTAGTTCAGGAATTTTGTGCACATCACCTGGAGTTGGGTGGCATTGTTTGCCGTGATCCTGGCCAGACATACATCCGGGAGATGGTCATTATCCACATCTGCATAGATATTATCTGAAACGCAATAGCTGTTGTAGATTGGCGAAACGACGCTGTTTGCTGCATTGGTACCATAATCGCCAAGAAGCAATACTGCTGCCGGCGGTGGCGTCCAGGTATTGTAGGCATTGTTGATGTAATTCTCAATGGCGGTTGTGGTATTTCCACCCACTTCTGTAAGTGTTTTTACAAAAGTGGATATCCCTTGTTGCTGGCGGAAACGACGGATGGAATCGGCCCATTGGGTAAAGGCGGCATCCGTCGGGGTGATAATCAGGTATTCACACCCTGGAACATCGGTCGGCTCCTGGATTCTGGCATCATAATCAATGGAAGGAAGAGAAGAAAAATTTATCAACGCATCTGACATGATCGGATCCCACCAGCGACTACGTAGCCGGTCATCACCAAATCGATCACTCCCTCCTTCAAACCGGATATCCACATCAAGATCACGGAATATCCGGAGTTCCTTTGTAACCGGATTGTACTGAAATGGCGTTATCCCCAGAACAACAGTTTGCACACCCCGGATATTCTTGACTTCCGACAGAATGACCGGTTGTTCCGGATAAAAAGCATTCCGGTTATAGATGGCTTCATTTTTATTGTATTCAAGCGGACCTGTATCAGTATCCAATGGGATACGGGGAGCTGGCGCGATATTGATCCCCTGGATGATTTCCACCCGTGTCATCTGAATATCCAAAATTGGCGTAGCCCCGTTCGGAATGGCAATAAAACGTGAATAGCCCGGAAGGTTCGGCGCTCCCTGTTCATTATACAGGAAGGCTCCATCCAGACCAATATTCTTCATTTGTTCCCCATTGATCAAGATGTCATCAATCCGGAATTGCCGGATTGAATAATTGATATCCACCCGATCGGCATTGCTCGTGGCAACCGAAAAACCCTGGCCATATAAGGCATCCGGGTATTCAACCTGCTGGGCAGGCAGGATCAATCCGATAAAAAGAAAACTCACCCCAAGGATAAGTCCCCATACAAAGCGATAAGTGTTTTTCATATGCTGGTATTGTATGATTTTCCAGCTACGAAGGTACAAAAAATCAAGACAATAAAGAACGATTGGATCAATTTTCTTTTAACCCATCGCGGGTGACCAGAAATGTCTTTCCGGTATAGTCAAATGGAAAATCAATGATATCAAAATCCAGCAGGGGATCAAACTGATCGTCGAAGTGAAGGTACTTTCCCGCTGGGACATGGAGGATCATCCTGACTCTTTCTCCGCGAAAAGGCACACCTTCCTCTAATGGAATACAGGGCGTAATCACGATCAGGGAATCATTCTGATGGACAACGGTGGTAACAGCAGCTGCATTTTGCCGGGCAATTTCAACCGATTTTCCCCTGGCATAGGAGATGTTTGTGATTGTCATCGGGCCTTCGGGGATAGGTTTAATCCTCAAAACCGGCCTGATCAGGACTGGACCATCAGGCATAAACCTCACATAGTCAAAATCACCCGATCCGCCTACATGAAATTTATGAGGATCATCCGAATACCAATCATCGAATTTCAGATAAATGGTATCCGAGGGGCAGGAATCAAGCGGTATTTCACTTTTTATTGTTGCCGAATACTGGAAAGTGCGTACCGTTTTGAATGTCAGGAAAGCCACCATTACCAGGCTGATCAGCCAGATATTGAACATGACGATCGCTGCATACCTGATAGGAGGGATTCGAAAGATCATGCGTATCCCGCTGTAAAAGAGAGACACCAGGGGTATTCCTAAAAACAGAAGCAACGCCAGTTGCATGAAACCAAACTCAAAATCACTACCAAAGAGGGAATCGAAAAGACTGGGGAAGAAGAGCATATTGATATCATCCTGCGGATGGATCCAACCTCCCCAGCCAAAGAGAAATGAGATCACGGCAAAGAGCACCAACAAACCTGTTATGCATAACGCTACACCAAGGATGATCAGGATGACCCGGAAAGCAAACTTCACAATCTCCCCCACCGCCTGAACCGTCTGATCCATCGCCGATCCCCTTGTTTCCTTTTGTCTGCGTATTGTTTCCCTGGCCTGGGAGCCCAGGTTGCTGAGCCGGTCACCGATCTCGCTGATCTCCTTGCGGAATGACTTTTCAATGTTTGAGATATTCACCCGCTGCCCTTTCATTTCAAGCTTTTCAGAGATGGTGCGAGCCTCCGGCACGACGATCCAAAGGATCAGGTAGAGCAGGAATCCAAATCCAAAGAACATGCAGATGACGAATATCAACCGGATGATCACCGGATCGATCCCGAAGTAGGCTGCAATCCCACTCGCCACACCGCCCAGGATGCGCTCCTCCGGATCGCGGAAAAGCCGCTTGTTGCCGAACTTTGAACCGGTGCCTTCGAGCCCTTTGTCCTCAACCCCCATGTCGGCAGGCTGACCCATGACCAGGATCACTTCTTTGACATCTTCGAATGTGATGATCGTCTTACTCTCGCTTAGCTTTTGCTGAAGCAGTTCGGAAACGCGGGTTTCAATGTCGGTATATATCTCTTCTCCACCTGGCTCTTTTCCAAAATGAAGTCTGATCTTTTCCAGATACGTATGAAGCAGATCATATGCGTCCTCATCAATGGTAAATAGAATGCCCGTGAGGTTTACCGTGATTGTTTTTTTCAAGACCATAATGGGTAATTTTTAAATTTCTGAATTACTGATGATTTGATCAACCATCCTGACAAGCGCTTTCCAATCAGATTTATAGCCTGACAGGACAATTTTTCCCGATTCGGTGATCTGGTAATATTTTCTGGGTGGTCCCGAGCGGGATTCTTCCCACCGGTATGTTGTCAGGCCGTCGTTTTTCAGCCTGGTCAGGAGAGGATACAAGGTGCCTTCCACCACGATCAGCTCAGCCGATTTGAGCAGGTCGATGATGTCGGATGCATACACATCCTTATCGGCAATGATCGAAAGAATGCACATCTCAAGCACACCCTTCCGCATTTGTACGATCTGATTTTCTGTTTTCATGCTGCAAATATAATATAAAAATATAATACTATGTATAACATAGTACTAAAAATTATCAACAATCTGATAAATTTTTCCGACATATGCCACTAAGCCACTAAATCACAAAAGGTTACACAGATAAATCTTTTTGTGTCTTTTTTGTGTTTCTGCTCTTTCGTGGCAAATTTTTATCTTGAGGGATCACTATATTCTATTTTAAGGATGATTTTATGTTTGAATTGAATTTCAATTAGTTAGAAAATTTGAGATGTCATTTTGGCACCTTTATATGGGGAGGCTGAAAGCTACCCTCTTTTAGTCACAATTAAAATAATAGATTACCATTTATGTTCAACATAGATTTTCACGTCCTTATTAGCCGTATTTAAGCATTCTCCCTCTTTCCGGTAACTTTTCATATTAATTGATACTCAAATACATGTGTTATGCCCTTTTGGCACCGCTAATGACCATTGTGGCTAAATTTTATCGAATTTCGTAATGTACGAATTTGTAAAATGGTATGTTGTACAATTAGATTTACCTCAAATAATTGTTAATCATTTTGTTAATAACTTTTCTGATGTTGCGGTGTCATTTTTATAATATTTGTATTATCTTTATCACGGTAATAATATACAGTATTATGGACGACATTTCTTCTTTCTTTATGACCCCAAAAACGGTTGCTCAAAAGCAGTATGAGGCCCTGCGGATGTATTTCATCGAAAAAAAAACAGCGAAAGAGGTTGCCGAACGGTTTGGTTATACATACCGGGCGTTTACCTCCCTGATCACCCTTTTTCTGGAAAAACTTGCCAAAAACCCATCAGGCACCTTTTTCTTTGCCGAACATTCCCCGGGTCGAAAAACTTCCCCCGAAACCGACGAATCGAGATCCATCATCATCGACATGCGAAAGAAATATTACGCTGTTGCCGACATCAAGGTTGCCCTGGACGGATTGGGCTTTTCGATTTCCGAGAAAAACATTTACAATGTCTTAGCTTCGGAAGGGTTTGCACGGTTGCCACGCCGGACCAAACTTGTGAGGAGCCAACTGGAAAGGGTCCAAATCCCGGCTGAAAAATCTCTCCCCCTATCCTTTGAAAACGAAGCCTTTAAGAGTTCCAACGCCGGAATACTGGTTTTTCTGTCATTGATCCGTCAATATGAAATCGACACTGCAATCATGTGCTCAAACTACCCTGGCACAACCGTTATTGATACAACCTCCTCCATTCTTAGTTTTCTGGCGCTCAAACTGGCAAACCGTCGCCGGTATTCGAGTGATGACACCTGGTGCATGGACAGGGGAATGGGCCTTTTTGCCGGCCTGAATGTGTTGCCTAAAACTGCCTGGTACACCTCTTATGCCGATCGTGTAACCCCTGATATGAACCACCGCTTTCTGAAAGAACTGCACACAATCTGGCTGAAGAACGGATTACTCGAAGATACGGCAAACCTTGATTTTACGACCATTCCTTACTGGGGCGATGACAGTCATCTTGAAAACAATTGGTCAGGGAAAAGGGGCAAAGCGCTGGCAAGTATGCTGGCTGTTTTGGCCCACGACCCTGACAGTGGGTTGATCGAATTTGGCAATGCCGACATTTTACAGCATACCGAGGCTGATGTGGTACTTGAGTTCCTTGACTTTTACTGTAAAGACAACAAAAAGAAAGACAATACGTTGCGATATGTCGTTTTTGACAGCAAATTCACAAACTATGAGAATCTCCGGCGTCTGGACAAAGATGGCGTGATGTTCATTACCATCCGGCGAAGAGGAAAACTAATCCTTGACCGCATTGCAAAATTGCCGGAAAAAGGCTGGTACAATGTCAAGGTGGAGTGTGCCGGAAATAAGCGCCGGACACTGCGGGTGTATGACGAAGTTGTACATCTTGCCATCTACGATAAGCATATCCGGCAGATAACCATCACCGGAAATGGTAAAATCAAGCCCGCAATTATCATAACCAACGATTTTGACCTGCCCGTCGAACAAATCATCCGAAAATATGCCAGACGATGGCTGATCGAAAAAACCATCTCCGAACAGATTGAATTCTTTCACCTCAACCTGGTCTCCTCTTCAATGGTCATCAAAGTCGATTTTGACTTCACAATGTCAATCCTGGCCTACAACCTTTACCGCTTATTAGCGCTAAAACTTGAAAGGTTCAGCAACATGACGGCCCAGCGGCTGTATGACAAATTTATCCTCAACAGCGCCGATATCGATATAGAGGATAACACAATTATTGTAAATTTGAAAAAGAAAAGAGAGCTGCCGCTTATCCTTGAAGTAATGTCACAGTTTTCAAAACTGAAATTCCCCTGGCTCGATAAAAAAACCATTCAGTTCCGCGGCGCTTCCTATTCCTGAAATTATACGGTGGAAATAATACCGTGAAAATCTATGTTCAATGTAACTTGAAAGAGGATGATTTTCTATTCCGTTTGTGATATTCTGGATTGGCATGTTGGGTCTCTCAATTTCGTTTGATATGAGGAAGCCACGATCCGATGCAATCGCCCATACCGGAAAGCTCAATCTAATTGTGTTTTGGTATAATAGTGTCAAATAAAAGTCGGTTTATTTCAGAAAGACGATATTGTCTTGTAGTTTTCTTACCTTTACCCATGGAAAGTACTTTTGTTTTTTCGACATCAAAATAATGAATACCAATAACATAGCTCACGTTCCTTTTTTTATAAATAGTTCAGGGTAGATACAAACATCCATTAACTTTGCATATCGTTAAAAAACATACACATACTCTATAGTTGTATGTTTAAGCATAATAGACTACATTCAGAAAGATTAAAAAGAAAGGTATGATTATCAGCAGAATTAAACTTACAAACTGGAAGAATTTTCAGGATGTTGATGTCGATCTTGCCAGTCGCGTATTTGTAGTTGGAGCTAATGCTTCTGGGAAGTCAAATTTTCTTGATGTAATTCGCTTCATGCGTGATATTGTTAAACAAGCAGGAGGACTTCAATATGCAGTCGGGCAAAGAGGAGGCGTTTCCAAGATTAGATGTTTATCAGCAAGAGCAAAACCTGGTGTTGCGATTGAATTGTTCCTCGCAGAAAATGAGAACTCATCCAAACCAACGTGGAGATATTTCCTTTCTTTTAAGCATTCAGGAGGTGGTATATTTGAAAAACATGCTACAATCCTTGAGGAAAAAGTGATTGATTTAAAAGGAGTTGTTGTTGCCTACCGCAAAGAAGGAAACAAAGAAGAAGATAATGAGACATTAAAATTTACTTTACTCGAACAACCGAACTCTAACCAGAAATTCAGGGATATTTATCATTTTCTACAGGAAACTCAATATTTGCATATTGTCCCTCAATTAGTTAGGGACTCCGAATCATATCTCTTGACTGCAAACAAAGAGGATTTTTATGGTCGGAATTTACTTGACAGAATGAATCGGACTAATAAAATAACAAGAGATTCCTACCTTAGAAGAATTAATGAAGTTTTACAACTTGCTGTTCCTCAATTAAAAAACATTGACTTCATCATCGATAAAAAAACAGGTGTGCCCCATTTGGAAGCTATCTATGAACACTGGAGAGCGAAAGGAGCCAAACAGCAAGAATCACAGTTTTCAGATGGTACTTTAAGACTTATCGGTTTCATTTGGGCTTTGTTGGATGGTCAAGAAACTATTCTGCTTGAAGAACCAGAATTGTATTTACATACGGCAATTGTGACACAATTACCGGAATTTATTTATAAACTTCAACGGAGAAAAGGAAGAGTAAGACAAGTCATCATTTCTACGCACAGTTATGATATTTTGAACGATAAAGGAATTGGTGGAAAAGAGACTTTAATTCTTATTCCTTCCAAAGAGGGGACTAAAATCAAGACAGCTCTAAATTTTAAAGAGGTAAAAGCATATCTTGATCAAGGATTTACAATGGCCGAAGCGGTTATTCCAAAAGTTGCTCCCTCCAATATTCAGCAAATGCTTGAACTAAATCAAGAATGATATGTTTGTTGATGTTGTTGGAGAAGATCTAGTCACTCAAACTATTATTGAAAGGCTAATTCGTCAGTATCGACAGGATCTTAAAGTAAGAAACTTTTTACCTGCACGCGGGGGTCAAATCAAAAATCTGGCTCCAATGTATAACAAACTTGGTCATCCGATCATTCTCTTAACTGATCTGGATACTTATGAATGTCCTCCTGAATTAATTTCAGATTGGTTCGGTGAAGATGACCTTAATAAGCATTTCTTGTTCCGTATAGCATACGGGGAAGCTGAGTCCTGGCTTATGGCAGATAGAGAAGGCTTTGCTAAATGGTCTAGCGTAAACGTCGATTTAATCCCACATTCAAAAATAATAGATAGAAGAAAGATGATCTCTGAACTTGAATTTCCATATAAACCCAGCTTATATATGATGCGTGAAATTATCCCACACTCAATAAATAAAGAGTTTCTTGAAAATTTAATGCCTAAAGAAGGCGCTAAAAAAGGACCGGCTTACAATTCAACAATGATTCCTTTTGTGAAACAGGACTGGAACATTGAAAATGCCGCACAACATTCGACAAGTCTTTGCAGGACAATCGAGAAACTGAAACAGTATTAGGTATACAACCATAGAGCATCAGACTAAATTTGAAAATTCAAGTTTACTGATCAAACTGATGGCTAAGTTCTTCATGTAGTGAAACGTGAATGGTAATACTATCAAAAGGGAAATCGAAGACTGTTAAAGATATGACCAATGATGCTCAGTAAAAATTCATTAAACATAGATTTTCACGTCCTTATTAGCCGTATTTAAGCATTCTCCCTCTTTCCGGTAACTTTTCATATTAATTGATACTCAAATACATGTGTTATGCCCTTTTGGCACCGCTAATGACCATTGTGGC
>Ga0194113_10000627_pt1 | contig 47011 bp, 33 predicted proteins | sample TA2MahC200mmetaG_FD_146193 | JGI IMG/M metagenome (GOLD analysis project Ga0194113, IMG submission 146193) | Freshwater microbial communities from Lake Tanganyika, Tanzania - TA2015017 Mahale Deep Cast 200m | ecosystem: Environmental > Aquatic > Freshwater > Lake | place: Tanzania: Lake... | reverse complement strand
GCAGACTCCAACTAAGTATGATATCAACATATTTAATGCAGCCCCGCCCAGCCAAATACATCCCAAAGATCCATACCAGATGCGAGAACCCATAAAAAGCTGGGCCCAAGATCAATAGGACAGGAGCTTGGAAGTAGGCCGACAGAACACTGAACAGTGCGACCATAGGCCATCCTAACAAGAAACTGAATAGGACCAAACCCACACCCAACAAGAATCTGGGAGAGGGAGAGGTCTTGAAAAAATCCGAAGGTACCTCCTGCTTGACAGCTCTCCTGACATATGCGGTGGAAACTAACTTTCGGGCCAAGAAGGACCAGACTCCGCCCCGCCTCTGCTCCACCACAGATTCATTTCCGGATAGAGTCGAAGGAGTTAGTTCAGGCTTGTTCGCTCCTCCTGTTCTCTGATAAGCTCTAATTCCGGTAACCTCCTCCAGTCCACTGAATGTGTATTTTTGCTCCTTGATTTTGGTCACCAGTTCATCGGTTAAACGCACCACATCAGCGGGGGTTCGTCCCGTGTCGTGGAGGACGATGATGCTTCCATTGCGTATTTTTTTAAGCACCCTTTCAATCACCTTCTCAGCCCTGGCTGTGGTGTCAAAAGGCCTGACGTCCCAACCTACCACCGTGAGCCCATGTTTCTTCAACGCTCCTCTAAGATGTGGATTGGTCAGGCCCATTGGAGGACGGAAATAGGCTGGAACTTTACCGACGGCAGTGTCAATTGCTTTCTGGGCTATTCTAATTTCTCGATCAAGTGCGCCAGACATGAGGAAATTAGTCCACCAGGCATGTCTAAACGAGTGGTTCCCTAGAACATGACCTTCTCGGTCGATCCGTTTGATCGTTTCAGGATTTTCCTTGATTTTTTCCCCTATGGGAAAAAAGGCGGCCTTGATCTGATGGCGTCTCAAGACTTCAAGAAGACTTTGGGTCACTTCGGGGCCTGGCCCATCATCAAAAGTCAGAGCGATATGCTTTGTCGTTGAATCTCCACGGCAAGTAGCCTTGACGAAAAAATTAAGTTTCAGCACTGACACGCCGAGAATGAAGATGACAAGGTATGCCGTCAGCAATAACCCAAGAACGAACCAACGTATGGGGCTTGAAAAACTTAACCCGACACCCGAAGCAGATAGAATTAAAAGGATTGTTATGGTATGGAAGCGACTCATAGGTTTATCTTAGACACATTAAAAGTCGAGACGCTGTTTAGGAATACCCCTTTCCCAACTCTCCAGTTTTCACTATATGATCAGACACGATAACTGTCAACCGGCAAAAGTCCTGTCAATAAGCTATTGCTGGCTTCCACAGGATATGGTATTTAAATTGAAGATGGTCGGCATTGTTTTTTGAACGTGGGTAAAATTGTTTTGTATGGGTGCTGATCTTCATGTTTCTTCGGCGTTACAAACTAAGATGGTCATTTATTATTTTTGTCCTGCTGGCGTTGACAGGGGCCTTTCTTACGGGTCTGCAACGCCTCATCTTCGATACCGATCTCGTAGTCTCCTTACCTCAGGATGATTCTGTCTTAGCGGATGCCCGCCGGGTGATCACCCATCACCCGATTCAAGACAGAGTGGTTATTGATGTAAGCCGTTCAGAAGCAGACGGGGATGAATTAGTCAGTGCCGCCATGGTCATCGAGAAGCGACTGCGCGAAAGCGGTCTTTTCGCGCGCGTCGGTCTGGACCAAGAGCAACAACTGATCCCGGGACTCCTCTTTTCCGTTGCCGGTCGTCTGCCCGTTTTGTTCTCGGCTGATGAACTGGAAGAAAAAGTTAAACCCCTGCTGGAACCTGAGAAAATCCGCGCAACCCTCTCTGATCATTTTTCGCGATTGAGTCATCTGGAAAGCGTCGGCCAGGCAGCACTCATTGCTCAGGATCCCCTTAATTTAAGAAATCTGATTTTCTCCCGGTTGTCCCACCTGGCACCTACTCAGAATGCTCAGATCTATAAAGGGTATCTCCTGTCGGCTGATAAAAAACACCTTCTCATCGTTGCCGAGTCTCTCATTTCCGGAGTGGATACAACTTTTTCACGGAAGGTAACGGCCCTGATCAGCGAGATCAACCGGGATCTGAATCAAGACCGCACAGGGCAGGAGACCCTGACGCTGACCCCAGCCGGCACCTACAGGGCTGCGCTGGATAACGAAATCAGTACGAAACGGGGGACAGAACGGGCTGTCCTTTTCTCAACCCTTGCCATTATTACGCTTATGCTGCTCGCTTTTCCGCGGCCCCTTATCGGATTGCTGGCATTGCTGCCGTCCGCAGTAGGTACGATGCTGGCCCTCTTCGTCTATTCCCTGTTTCACCGGTCCATTAGCATGATGGCTATTGGATTCGGAAGCGCCATCATCTCTTTTACGGTCGATTACGGCATCACCTATCTCTTGTTTCTGGACCGTTCCCATGAAACCCATGGACTGGAGGCGACCAAAGAAGTCTGGCCCCTTGGGCTTCTGGCCATGCTGACCACTGCAGTGAGCTTTGCCTTTCTTGCTGTCACCGGCTTTACCGCCCTTGCCCAGATTGGGGAGTTTACCGCCCTCGGTGTCCTTTTTACCTATATCTTTGTCCATGTGATTTTTCCTGTGATCTTTCCAACCATGCCGCCGGCAAAAGGCAAAAGCCTCCTTCCCTTGCAGGCGTTTGCCAACTGGATCGCAAAACCCGCAGGAAAAAAGAAGGTTTATGCGGCTGTCGGCTTAGCCCTGGTCCTGTTTTTTTATGCAAACCCGGTGTTTCATGTAGATCTTAATTCGATGAACTCGGTCAGCAAGGAAACCCTGGCGGCGGAAAAACTTTTAGCTGACGTTTGGGGAAACCTCTTCAACAGAATCTATGTGATGGTGGAAGGCCGGGATGTTAAGGAGTTACAGCAGAAGGGCGACCGGCTCGCGACTCTCCTGGATCAGGATGTCAGAAACGGAACGCTTGCTTCCGCCTTTGTTCCTTCTATGATCTTTCCTGGCGAACAGCGGGGAGATCAAAATTTTTCGGCCTGGCGGGCCTTCTGGCAGCCGGAGAGAACGGCGGCCCTCCGTAAAGCCATGAACCCTGTTTCAATCGAACTGGGCTTTTCACCGGATGCCTTCGCACCCTTTTTAACCCAGGTGGAGACAAAAGAAATGGCAGCCTTGGCAATTCCGCAATCTTTTTTTGGCCTGCTTGGAATATCAATGAGTCGTGACCACTCGACCTGGGTCCAGGTATCCACCCTCACTCCGGGGCCAGCTTACCGAGGAGAACCCTTTTACAAAAGGTTCAAGTTAACCGGGCTCGTTAGAATATTTGATCCTGTCCTGTTCAGTCAGAGACTGGCTGATGTGCTGCTCTCCAGCTTCATTAAAATGGCCTTGATCGTCGGTGCCGTGACCCTGATCGTTGCCTTTCTTTACCTGCTGGATTGGCGATTGACATTGCTTGGCCTCCTTCCCACTCTGTTTGCACTGATATGTACGATGGGAACCCTTAACCTGCTCGGGGAGCCACTGGGCATTCCAACCCTCATGGTCACTGTGGTTGTTATCGGTATGGGATCGGATTATGCCTTTTATCTGGTTCGTTCCTATCAACGATATATGGATGAGGATCACCCTTCTCTGGATTTGATCCGTCTGTCAATATTTCTTTGCTTTGCCACAACCTTCATGGGTTTTGGCGCCCTGGCTTTGTCCGGTCATGCTCTATTGAAGAACGCAGGCATCGCTCTGATACTGGGCATTGGGTATTCTTTTATCGGTACGGTTACCATCACACCACCGCTTTTGAAACACGTTTTTGTGCCGATCCGATGGTCCCCTGAAGAGGTCGTCCCAGGTTCGAAACAGCATCGGTTGCGGGCGATGAAACGTTACCGGCACATGGAGCCCTATCCACGACTTTTTGCCAGGTTTAAGATACTACTGGATCCAATGTTCCCCCGGCTTGCAAGTTTCCTTCAGTCACCTCGCTGCATTATCGACATTGGATGTGGCTACGGGGTCCCAGCGGTCTGGCTGCTATCCTTATTTCCCCAGGTAAAAGTTTATGGTTTCGACCCCGACCACAGACGTGTTACGATTGCAAACCTGGCGTTCGGTGAACGGGGATTGGCTGTCGTCGGAAAAGCGCCTGAGCTACCTGAGATTTTCCCGGATCAGATGGACACGGTGTTGATGCTCGATATGATTCATCTGATTTCAGACGACGAATTAAGTCTCACGCTTCAAAGGCTCTATAACAAAATGATACCAGGAGGAAGACTGATCCTTCGAGCAACGGTCCCTTCTCGAAAGCGACTCCCTTGGCTTCGCCGTATTGAAGAGTGGCGACTTAAAGTTTCCCATCTCACATCACATTTTCGAGCGGAGGAAGGAGTAACAAAACTGCTATCTGATGCCGGTTTCATGATGAAGCTCAAAGAACCGGCTGCGTTGGACCGCGAAGAAACGTGGTTTGTTTGCGACCGAGTCGCTTGAATAGTTGACAATGTTGAATCTTTCTGCTTGCGTCATAGCATGGATTTCCGGTGGCGGCGGCGGTGGCAGCTGGTAGTTCCAAGGCAATGTGTTGTTAGACGGTTTTTTGAATGATCAGCTCTTTTTCAAATTCAAGGGAGTAAGATAGCATCGTTTTTAAATCTATTTTTTTTGAGGTATCCAGAATTTCTATTCCGACTATTTTGTCTTCAGAAGTTGTATCTAAATTAACACCTTCTGAAATTTCTATCACTCCTTCCGGAGCCTCATCTCCCAGCTTTAAATATAGAGCATCTACTTCATCATCGTAATAGACTTTCATCCTTTTCTTCCTTTCGCACAATGGGATAGCTTTATCTCCACAAACAACCTGCCTTTCTACTCTTATTTTCTTTAAACTCAATACTCAAGTCTGACCCTAGTGCTAGTGCCACTAGTGCCAGTGCTGACCGCTAACTGCCGCTATAAATGCGATCGCATTTATAGCGGCAGTTTTATTTGTCGTGCTCATGCAGGCTTTCTGATTTTTTTCTGCAGAAAGTAGATTCCTAAGCCGATAATCAGAAGAATGACGAGGATGGCGCCGAGGGCGATCCAGGTGATGTAGGTACCTCTTGAGAGAAGATGAACCGGGTTCCAGCTCGGCTCTTTTACAATTCTTCCGAGTTTACCTCTGTATTTGTCGGGTATGTCAGGGATTCCATCTCCATCCTTATCGGGAAAACTTCGCACATAATCCATTAAAACTACCCATTGTTTCATCTCTTGAATGCCAGGCTTCTTTTTGTCCATATCGGCCCTCAATGGCAGAAGGAGATCGAAGGGGTTGCCTTTTGGTTTCTCAGAGAGAACAGGGTTTCCCTGACGGTCCTTGGGGACAATGTTGAGAATGCCATAAGTAAAGCGACCCACAAAGCTGATGAACGTCGCATTGTAAAGATTGGCGGCCACTCTGTAAAGCGCCTTATTCGACTCGGAATAATCGAGGGGACGAAATCCTTCCTCCTCGCTTCCCATGGCAATGTCGGTCACTCTGTCGAAGATCATCCGGTTGGGATTATATTTGAATCTTAACCCTGAAACCTGGAGAAAAAACTTGTTCCCCTTTCTTGGATAGATACTCGTTACCACCTCGAGGATCTTCTTGATCTCGTGTGCATGAAGATAGCAGGAGATGATCGGGTATCCCATGCTGTCGTCCGCACGGCTGATCCCAAGGGGGACGACGCGGAAGAGATCGCAGACCGCTAAGGCCCCGGTCTTTCCTTTGAGAAGATCGGCCCGGATGGCTCCGTTCGATTCAATCGCAACAACCACCCTGGTCACAGGGTCATTTGGATCGTAGTCGATCCGGTTCATCGCCCAGCGGATCGAGTCAGCAACCAGGTTGCCGAGATTGGATTCATCGGTGGTCAGGGTCAGGTCGAAACCGGTCTTTCCCATCACCTGATGAAAAGTGAGGCCGTGTTCCTTCAGGATTTTCTGTTCGGTGAGACCAATCGAAGATTCAATCCTCCGTTGAACCTTTTCATCTCCCGGAATCCGGTTGTCTACCTCGACCAGGACGTATTGCTTTAAGGAGAGTCGATCCTGATCATAGGCGAGATCGAGGATACCGACATTTTTCCCATAGGCATAAGCCTGAACAATGAACGTCTCGTTGACTCGGATGGGCTGGGTGAGCTTTGTGTGGGTATGACCGCTGACGATGATATCAATGCCAGGGACCTCTTTTGCCAACAGTTCATCCTCTGAACGTGACTTTTTTTCAGAAAGTCCGCTGTGGGAGAGACAGACGACCAGATCTACCTTCTCCTTCTCCCTGAGAATTTTCACCATCTCCCGCGAGATCTCGATCGGGTTTTTGAATTTGACCGGTCGGGCAAAGGGTGAGACCTCTGCAGCATCCTTTCCCATGATGCCGAAAAATCCAACCCGAATCCCCTGTATTTCTTTTATTGTGTAGGGTTTGACCCATCCCTTTTTAAAAATTTCCTCGAGCGCGTCATCCTCAGGGTTCTCCTGATTAAAGATGGCGCTCGAAAAGACGATCTCCGGTATTCCGCCTTTTTGTTGGGCTGAGGTGATGATTTGCGCCAATCCTTTTGGCATGAGGTCGAATTCATGATTTCCCAGGGTGATCACATCATAGCCCATCTCTTTCATCAACTGAAGTTCCGCACCTTCCTCACGCGCGATCATATGAAAAAGAGAACCCATGAGAAAATCACCGCCATCAAGGATGAGAGTTGGATTTGTGCGTTTTGCCTTCTCTGATTTGATCACCGTGGCCACCCTTGCCCATCCACCCAGAGTCGCATCATCTCCGGTTTTGAGTGGCGAGTAATCGAGATTGGGAGAAAGTCCGAGAAGATGGGAGTGCATGTCATTGGTATGAATGATGGTCAGGAGTTTTTCCTTGCCATAAAGAAGAGAAGGACAAAGAAGCAGGAGGATGATAATAGCATAAAGTAATCTCCAGAAAAATGGGATTGCCACGCCCTTCGGGCTCGCAATGACATACACATTAGATTTCATTTTCGCTCCTATGGTTTTTAATGAAATATTAATCTTAACCACCGACTTCACCACCCCTCACCCTTCCCCTCTCCCCTTCGAGGGGAGAGGGATGGGGTGAGGGGGTTATTTTAGAGAATCTAATGTGTTTGTATTGGAGGGAGCCAGAACCCTGATCGTCCGGTTATTGACCGTGCATTCAACAGGGAGTTTACCTGCGTGCTCGCCATCGGCAAACAGATCCCTTTCTTCATTAGAAACGATCTTTATTGTTCTACCGGCGGCCATCATGATTCTCGGATGGGTGACGTGAGTTCCCTTGAAGACTTTCGGGAACTGTCTTAACAGTTCAAACTTGGAAATCTCTTTTACAATGCAGATGTCGAGTACTCCATCATCCATGATGGCCTGAGGAGCGATTTTCATCCCCCCTCCATAGAAAGGGGCATTGGCAACGGATACCATCATCACACGCTCTCGCAAGGTGTGACCATCAATAGTTATTTCAACCTCAAAAGGCTTAAAATTCTTCAACGCCTTCAGGACACAGATGATATAACCTAATGTTCCGCCAAAGTAACCCTTATGAGCATTGGCCAACCTGTTGACTTCACCATCAAAGCCGACGTAAGCAACGGCGACAAAAGGAGTCTTCTGATTGATGCTCGGCAAATCGAATCTATGAAAAGATGGAGTGGAGAGAAAAGCACAGTTACTTTTCAAATCCGGCGGCAGGCCGATATTCCTGGCAAAATCATTACCCCGACCACAGGGGAGATAGCCAAACGGGAGTCCTGTTTCCGCAATGGCCGGAAGCGCCTGATGAACTGTGCCGTCACCTCCGGAAAGAATGATCGCATCGATTCCCCGGGCAGGGGCGCCCCTGATTTTTGAGCGCATTTCGTCGGACGTGCTCGAAATTTCGTAAATAAAATCGTGGGAAGATTGAGAGAGCCAACGTTTTACACCTGTAAGACGGCGAAGGGCTTTTCCGCTGCCTGCCACAGGATTGATGATTACCAATATTTTCATCCTTCAATCCGCTCCTTCCTATTGATAGATCGGCCAGCCTGTTTCATCACGAAAAGATAAAAATAAGTAAAATTGATGACCCCGGTCAAGGCGAGGCAGAGAAACATGGTCTGGAAATTGGTCAGGCGGAGGACGACGCCCATGATCACAGCACCCAGCCCAACCCCGAGATCGGAAATGGCTGTGAATGTGCCGAGCGCTGGCCCCCGGGAAGAACCTGCGAGATCGATTGCATAGGCAACAAAAGCTGGGAAGGCAAAGGCATTTCCAGCGCCCCAGATGATGGCTGCCAGGATAAACATGGGTGTTGTTTCAGAGAAGGCGAGGATGAGCGTTGCTATAATATAGGATAAGAGGCACGGCAAGATCACTTTTTCCCGGCTATAGAGATCCAGTATCCTTCCACCAAAGGTGCGACCCAGAATGAGCATGATCGCAAAGGCTGCAAAGAAAAGGCCAGGATTGCTCATCCCATGCTCCAGGGCATACAGAGGGAAGAAAGCGGTAAGCGCTCCCCAGATGATGTGCGTGAAGAAGGCCAGGATGGCAGGCGGAAGAGCCTTTCGGGAGAGAAAAGAACGGTCCTCCGTCAGCGAAGTTTCAGAAGCATTTGGCCCTCTTGTTTTTAATCGTGTAGATAAGATTAGGGAGCAAAGCGAGAGGGCTGCGCAGACAATAAAGAGGAGAGTAAAATTGAATTGATTGATCAGAAACATTCCAAAAGAGGGTGCCAGGGCAAAACTAAAATTGAAAGCCAGAAAGAAGTAACCAAGGCTCTGTCCACGGTGGGCCTCCGGACTGATATTGGCGATGAAAGCGGTGGACGCCGTATAGAAGAGTGCGAACCCAAATCCATGAATCACCCGAATCATGAAGAAGGACCAGAAAGGGGGAACAAAGATATAGGCCATGGAGCAGAGAATGAAGAAGAGGGCGCCGACGAGCATGAAATTTCTTTCCGGGGTTGTTAACAGGGCCCGTCCCACAAAGGGCCTCAGAATGAGAGAGGAGACGCTCGAGATTCCGATCAGAATGCCGATCTCTGCCTCGGGCGTCCCCAGTCTTGCAAGATAAATCGGAAGGGTGGGGATGAGAACGAAAAGGGAGAAGGAGAAGGCCAGCTGGGCGGCGAAGGTGAGAAGAAAATCTCGGCTCAGTATCTTTCGAATCGCCATGGCTTTGTATTTTAATTCGGCTGGGTTGTTCTTGTAAAGGGGTTTGTGTAATGCCTCACTGAGACGTGGATAAGGACCGTCAATCGGGCAGCTATGTCTCTGAAAATCTTATTAAGCGGATTGTTTAGAATAATGGATGGCAAGGGTAACAAACTCTGTAATTGAACCCTCCTTCCTATTTTTTAACCACCCTTGTAGTCAAGAAACAAACTAAGGTTTCCGCTATAAGATTTTCATTTACATCCCTGCCCGATCGCCGGTTACCTTCCCTGGATGAGTAATACAATGTTGACGATTTTCTTATTCGATCCGCTTCTGTTATAATCCTTTTCTACTCGCAGAAAAAAGGCTGAAGTTTTTTACTTATGCGGAAGCGGATACTCCAAGCCATTGCCCATCTCTGCCTTCATTACCACCGGAAGATTCTTCTCATCTTCCTTGGCCTCTTTGCGATCGCCTTTCTCCTCACAGGAAGCCTTCGGTTCGATCCAGATTTCCTAAAGCTCTTTCCTGCGGAGCAAGGACCGATCAAACTCTATATGGAGAATCTGAAAGAGACAGGGACATTCGATTTTCTTTTTGCCCTTCTTGAGCGAGGAGAAGGAGTTGCGCTCCAGGAGTTTATCGATTCGGGAATAAAGATTGCGGAAGATTTAAGGGGGTTGGATGTCTCCGGCCAGAAAGCCTTCAAGAGCGTCCGGTACCAGAAGATAGAGCCTGAGGATCTGGACAGAGCCAAACCTGCGCTTACCCTCTTTCTCTCACACCCTTATCTTTTCCTCGATGAAGAGGATATCCCGAGATTAAAGGAAAAATGGAGCGAGGAAGAGATCACCAAGCAGATCCGAAAGAACCGTCGTATTCTCGTCAGTCAAGCGTCATTTGCCATGAAAGACCTGATCCAGATCGACCCTTTTGAGATGCGCTGGCTCTTCATGGAGAAATGGAGACGGGGCGTGAAAGGCATGGAGTTCGATGAGTCGAGTCCGCTTTTTCTCTCCAGAGATGGAAAGACTCTTCTCATGATCACTGAGCCTGTGAAGCCTGCAACCGATCTCTCCTTTTCATTCTCCCTGATGGAAGCGTTAAATCGATTCGCATCTTCCACAGGTCGAAAAGATGTGACGATCTCATTTACTGGCGCCCATCCCATTGCCACGGGCGAGGCAAAGACACTCCGGTTTGATATGCAATCCTCATTGTTCACATCTCTCATCCTCGTGCTCCTCCTTTTTCTGTTTGTCTACCGGCGATGGATTACTCTTCTCTTCGTCGGCCTTCCTCTCTTCGGGGGCATTCAACTGACCATGGGAATCGCTTCCCTCACCCTGGGGAGTCTGAACATTCTGACGAGCGCTTTTGCGGCGATCCTTGTAGGATTGGGAATTGATTTTGCTGTGCATCTCTATGACCGTTATCAACAGGAGAGGGCATTGGGGGCGGACATTGCGTCTGCGATTGAGATCACCCTGATGCAAACCGGGAAGGGGACTTGGACCGGGGCCTTCACGACGATTTTTGCCTTTGGCGTCCTCTATTTTTCTCGAGTCCGTGGAATTGTTGAATTGGCCTTTCTCGTCTCCATCGGTCTCCTCTGTTCACTCATCTGCATCTACTTTGTCCTTCCCTCGTTTCTCATCTGGATCGATCGAAGAAAGAAGGCCTACTCCTATCCGGCGATTCAAACCCTCCGGTTCAATCGCCTCTCCTCCCTTCTTGAAAGAAAGAGTCGGTTGATTTTTTTCGTCCTGGTCGGAGCAAGCCTCCTTTTTCTGGTTTTTGCTTTCGGGATTGAGGTCGAAAGGGATTTCAGAAATCTGAAGCCAAAGGAGATCGAGTCCCTTGAAATTCTGGATCGAATGGCCAAGGCGTTTGGAGGAAGGAAGCTGGAGGCTTTGGCCATCCATGACGGTCAGGATCTCACTTCGTTGCTGGCTCATGAAGAAAAGGCGATCAAAACCTATGAGGGATTTCAGAAAGAAGGGAAGATCGATTCCTTTGTCTCCCTCTGCCAGTTTATCCCCTCTCCGGATGAACAGAAGAGGAGGGCAGAGGTCATAAGGCAGTCGATCGACCTGAAACAGGTGAGAGGAAACCTAATCAAGGCTTTAAATGATCAAGGGTTCGAAATGAGCGGGTTTCGGGATCTCCTTCAAAGCCTTGAGAAGATGAGCGTGGGTCAGGAGAAGATCTACTTACCGGAAACCCTGATCGCCTCCATTGGACAGAGCCCTCTGCAAAAAGGGATTGAACCCTTTCTCACGCAAAAGGGAGAGACCTATCGCGTGGTTTCACATCTTTACTATGGAAAGGGAAAACTTGCGCTGGATCAATTAGAGAAGGAGATTCCGGGAGTTTCCATCACCGGTCCTGAACGGGTGGAATCGGAGATTCTGAAGGTGGTCAAAGAAGACCTTTTCCTCCTCGCACCGATTTCATTCATGATCATCCTGCTTCTCGTCTTCTCCCATTTCAGGAGATGGAGCATCACCCTGTTTACACTGACGCCACTGGTGATGGGACTGACCTGGATGTTAGGGGCAATGGTTCTCCTCGATATACGAATTAATTTTGTCAATGCGGTCATTCTTCCCATGATCATCGGGATGGGCATTGATAACAGCGTTCATCTGATGCATCGCTATTTAGAAGATGGGGGGAGGGATCCCATTCATGCCTTACGAACGACAGGCAGGGCCATGACCCTATGCACCCTCACCACGATCCTCGGTTTCGGTTCTCTGGTCACTGCTCGATATCAGGCCCTCACCACCATGGGATGGGTGACGATCTTAGGGATGGGATTCTGTTTGATCACCTCCCTCTTTTTTCTCCCGTCGATTCTCATCCTCTGGAGAGGTAGGCATGGGAAACCATAAGAAATACGATGTCCTCATCATCGGCGCAGGCATAGGAGGCCTGACTGCGGGAGCCTTGCTTGCCAGAAAAGGATGGAAGGTTCTTCTTCTCGAGAAAGAGAAACAGGTAGGAGGCTATGTTGTCTCCTTCAGAAGGGGAGAATATACCTTTGATGCGACAGGGGCATTCATCGGAGGATGTGAGAAAGGGGGAGAGTTTGATCGGATTCTGAAAGAGATGGACGCCCGTGAGGCCATCGAATTTATTCCGGTCCGGACTATCCATAACATCTACCCCGGATTTGAGATTTGTCTCAAAACAGGAGGGTTTGCATCTTATGCCGATCGGCTACTCCATCTTTTTCCCGAAGAAGAGAAGGGGTTGAAGGACTATCTCTCCCTGGTAAAAAAGATTGGCGATGAAGTGAATGCTTACTCCCGGATCACTCCAGTCAGAAAAATCCTCTTTCCAATTTTTTTCAGGAACCTGATTCGCTATCACCGGACCACTCACCAGAGCATTCTTGATCATCTTTTCGAAGGAAGGGAGATCAAAATGGCTCTTCACACACTTCCTGTGACCGACCCACCTTCACGACTCTCCTTTCTCTTTGTTGCGACTCTGATCAGCAAAGCATTGAGGGAAGGCGTCTTCTATCCAAAAGGCGGTATGGGAAAGATCTCGGAAGCGATGGCCCATTCCATTCTTCGCTCAGGCGGAGAGATTCTCCTCCGAACAGAGGTGGATCAGATTCTGATCAAAGATGGAAGGGCCGAAGGGGTCCTGACAAAGGATGGACAGATATTTCAATCACCCCTGATTATCACCAATATCAATCCGAACCATCTGGTCCAGATGTTGCCTCAAGAGTCTCGTAACCCTGTAGCGAGAAAGATGGAGCGATTCGAATATTCTCTTTCCTGTTTTATCCTCTATCTAACAACGGATTTAAATTTAAGGGAGAGGGGGCTTCCCTATTTTACATATCTTCGCTCCCTTTCAGACCTTGAGGAAGAATACCAGATAATGCAAAGGGGCGAGATTCCTAAGAACCCCACGCTGATCGTATCAATTCCGACGCTCATGGATCCTTCATTAGCTCCTGAAGGGCAGCACATTGTTAAAGTCCTTGTCGTTGCCCCTTACCACTATCAGGAGAGATGGGGGGCGGGGGATTCTAAGACCTATCGCCGGATTAAAGAAGAATTTTCCCGGAAAATTCTTCAGCAATTAGAATCGAAATTGATTCCCGGATTGAGAGACCACCTCCTTTTTTCTGAGGCGGCCACTCCGCTCACCCTTGAACGATATACCGGAAATGAGCAAGGCGCCATGTATGGCCTCGCCTCTACTCCCGGGCAGATCGGAAATTTCAGGCCCCCTCATCAAGCTTCCATCCCAGGACTCTTCCAGGTGGGCCACTACACCCGGCCCTCCCATGGTATCGTCGGAGCCAGTCTGTCGGGGCTCTTTGCAGCGAGAGCGATCCTCCAAAAGAGTAAGCACCAAATCTCAAGCACCAAATAACAAATAAGCTCCAATCACCTAAATTCCAAAAAAGTCGTTTCGGTCATTTGGAATTGATATTTGGAATTGATTTGAGATTTGGGATTTGGAATTTGGAAATTAAAATGGAGGTGGGGTTGAAATACTCTTTTCTAACATCTTACAATTCGTTCGATGGAAAAGGTGGATTGTCTCTTCATCCATGTCCCCAAGCTACAGAACTATTACCGGCCCATCGGCCAGTTCATCTGGATCAACTTCCTGCCCATGGGACTCCTTGGGTTAGCCGACCTCCTTCAGCGGAATAATATCTCGGCCGAGGTGGTCCACTTAGGAGTGGAGTTCATCGAAGATCCTTCCTTCTCCGTTCTCGATCACATCAAAAAGAAAAATCCAAGAATCGTTGCCTTTGACCTTCACTGGCACCATCAGAGTTATGATATTCTGGAAACAGTTAGAAAGGTGAAAGAGGCCTTTCCCTCTGTCTATCTTCTCCTGGGAGGGTTCACCGCCAGTTTCTTCCATGAGGAGATCATGAAGAATTTTGATGGGGTCGATGGAGTGATCCGGGGAGAAGCCGAGGTTCCAATACTGGAACTGACTCACGCTGTGCTCCGGGGAGAAAAAGACCTCTTCTCCATTCCAAACCTTACCTGGAGAAGAAATGGGAGAATCATGATTAATCCCCTCTCCTATGTGGCCAACGAAGACGATCTGAACCGGCTCTCTTTTACCAATTTCCCTCTGTTGAAAAATTATTCCACCTATATCCGGTACATCGGACAGCCTTTCTATGTGAGGGGTGTTTCCAAAGAAAAAAATTTCTGGATGTATTCTCTGAAATCACCCATCTATCATCTCACCCTGGGCAGGGGCTGCCCTGTTCAGTGCACCTGGTGCAGCGGCAATATTCCCTCCCAGAAGACCATTACCGGCCGTAAAGAGGTCACCTTCAGAGGGGTGGAGGAAGTTCTCAAGACGATCCGGGAAGCCCTCTCTTACGGATACGAGACTTTCCATATCTGTTTTGATCCCTATCCCGGGAAGCCAGACTACTTTCTAAAACTCTTTTCCCGGATTCGCGAGGAGAAGATCCGGATGGAATGTTTCTTCGAATCATTCGGATTACCTACACCCCTTTTCATCCGTTCTTTTAAAGAGACCTTTCCAGGGCCTAAATCCCTGATCGGTATTTCGCCGGATGTCGGATCGGATCGGCTGAGAAGGGTTCACAAGGGACATGCCTATACGAAGAAAGATCTAATGGCGTGCCTCGATCAATTAAAAAGCCAGGAGGTCTTTTGCGACCTTTTCTTCACGGTGGGCGTGCCTTTTGAAAGGGAAGGGGATGTCGAGCAAACGATTGAGCTTCAAAAGGAGGTTCGTAAACGATACCCCAATGTGAGGGGGATTCGCACCTTTACGATTGAGATGGAGCCGGGTTCTCCGTGGCATCTTGATCCGGAGACCTTTGGAGTTAAAACCCAACTGGGGAATTTCATGGATTTCTACCATTACCATTCTGGTAAAGAGAACGCTTTTTCATCGCTGGGCTACTGGATTCCTGATTACTTCGAAGGTGCCGCAGATGGGAAAGCGTTTGAATCAAGATTGCAGGAACTGAGATGCAACAACTTCTGTTTCATCCATCCCGATGCAAGAAAGTCTTCGAGCCCCTTCTGGGGAAGGAAACTTTGCGACCTTTCAAGCTTCTTCTGGAAAGTGAAGGGATTGATAGGGAAGGAATAAATCACTCCTCGCCCGATCATAACCAATATCCAAGAACTTTCTTCTACTTCAATATAATCTCCCCTCTATCACCCGTATTTAACTCCCCCTTCCCATTAACCCCACCTCACCTCCCCTTAAATTAAGGGGAGGAAGGGAGGGGTTATGGGAGAAGAGTGAAGAGAGCCTTAGATTGAGGGATGGGAGGTAAGTTTTTAAAAATATCGATTGAATCTTGTAGGGGAAATTTGGTAGACTGGATTTCACAGATGAAGAAGAGAATCAAAGAGCTCATCAGCGACCTCCAGGACTTCTACCTCCTCTCCTTTCATGGGATGATGGGGGTCGTTAGACGGCCTTTCTATTTTAAAGATTTGATTGAGCAGATGGACTATGCCGGATCAGGATCGCTCCTCATCATTGTGCTCATCTCCCTCTTCCTCGGTATGGCCCTTTCCCTCCAACTTTCGGCAGAGTTGTCACTTCTCGGGTTGAAGATGTATACGGGAAAGGTGGTGGGCATTTCCATCATCCGAGAGATCGGCCCTGTTTTGACGGCTGTCGTCTTTGCAGGAAGGGTGGGCTCAGGTATTGCTTCTGAATTAGGGTCGATGGTTCTTGGACACCAGGTGGATACCCTCCGTGTCTTTGGCGTGGACCCCGTGAAGAAGCTGGTGACTCCGAGAATATGGAGCGCCTTCCTCATGCTGCCCGTTCTCACGATCATCGGGGACTGCGTCTCCCTCTTCGGGGCTTATTATATCGCCGTCTTTGTCAGCCATCAGAGCGGAACGTTTTACTGGAGCTCGATCAGGGAGGTTCTGGTCTATGAAAATGTGCTTGCAGGCTCCATCAAACCCTTTATCTTCGGTGTGTTGATCGCCTGCATCAGTTGCCATATGGGGCTCTCCACGAAAGGAGGGGCAGTCGGACTGAGGAAGACGACGACCAAAGCAGTAGTCATCTCCTTTATTGCCATCATCGTCGCCGATTTCGTTTTGACCAGAATCTTACTCTATGCTTTAGGGTTTAGCCTATGATCGAATTTGACCAGGTTTTCTTCTCCTATGGCCAGCGCTCCATCCTCAACGGTTTGAGTTTTGCCATCGATGAGAGCGAACGAGTGGCCATTCTCGGCGGAAGTGGGGATGGAAAGACAACGATCCTGAAACTGATCATCGGCCTGTTGAGACCTGACTCCGGGAAAATATTGATCGATGGAGAGGACATCGCTGAGAAGACAGAGGTTGAACTGCGAGACATTCGGATCAGATTCAGCATGGTTTTTCAGGATGGCGCTCTTTTCGATTCATTGAACGTCAAAGAAAATGTGGCCTTCCCGCTCAGAGAATATACGGAAATGACAGAAGAGGAGATCGATCATAAGGTGAGGGAACTGCTGAGAAGGGTGGGACTGGAACAGGCGATCGGACAGATGCCCGAGGAGCTCAGCGGCGGGATGCACCGGAGGGTGGCCATTATGAGAGCGATGGCCGCCTTTGAGCCCAAGATGTTTCTCTATGACGAAGCTACGACAGGCCTTGATCCTGTCAGCGCGGATGTCATCTGTAAATTGATTCTTGACCTTTCCCGGCAGGGAAGTGGATTTATTATTGTCACCCACAAAATGTTTGATGCCTTCCGATTGGCAAACCGGTTCATGTTTTTGAAAGGCGGTAGGATTGCCTTTGATGGAGACAGGGAAGCTCTGTTTCGGTCAACCCTTCCAGAGATCGGGATCTTTCTTGGAGAACTGAATGCTCAACGTGAAGGGTAAACTTCAACCTTTTTAAGCTTAAGAGCCGTTGCCGGCCATTGGAGGAGAGAGATGTTTGATATGAAAAAACAATTAAGGTGGGCCAAGCTTAAGGTGGGCCTCGTGATCACCCTTGCCCTCCTGGTGCTTCTGGTTGCGCTCTTTTTTGCAGGAGGGATTGAAAAGATCTTCTCCCCAAAGGTCGATCTGAAGATTCAGTTTCAGGATGTGCGAGGATTACGAAAAGGAGCGCCTGTTTGGATCTTTGGGACCGAAGTAGGTTCGGTCCGAAAGATTGATCTGGACCAGACGTCCGGAGCATTGGTAACCATCTCTCTTAAAAAGGATGTTTTGGGGTTTATTAAGAAGGATGCCAAGGCAACCATTATGACCATGGGGTTGTTGGGTGATAAATATGTTGAGCTCAACACTGGCTCTCCCAAATCGGAGCCCATTCAACGAGGAGAAGTGATCAGAGGGTCGCTTCCCGTTGAGATTTCAGAGGTGATGGAGACTGCAGGCGTCTCCATCGCAAAGATAGGCGATTTCATCGAGAAACTGGACAATCTCATATTGAAGATAGAGCAAGGAGAGGGGACGCTGGCTAAATTTCTCACCGACCCCTCGATCTATGATAACCTCAACCGAAGCGCCAAAACCTTATCCCTTACCCTGGAAGAGGTCAGGGGATCCAAGGGGACCCTTAAGATGCTCGTGGATGATCCATCTCTTTATCAGAAAATGGTCTCCGCGATTTCCTCCATCGAGGAGTTTGCCAAAAAGACAAACGAATCCGTAAGCGAAATCACCCGGAAAGTGAATGAGAGCCAGGGGACACTTAAAAAACTGTTGGAGGATCCCTCTCTCTACGATAAAGCCCTGGCAACCGTTTCCTCGATAGATCAGTTCAGTAAGAAATTGCACGATCAAACCGGTACCCTGAAAAAGCTGATTGAGGATCCACAGCTCTATGAAAATCTAAATGAAGGAGCGGGTCGTCTCTCTTCCATTCTGAAGCGGATCGATCAGGGAGAAGGCGTGGCAGGGTCATTGGTCAGAGAGAAGGCATTAATCAAGGAGTTAGAGGAAACGATCCATGAGTTTAGAGGGGCAGCAGGAGAGCTAAGAGAATTGATCAAGGATATGAAGGCCAATCCCAAGAAATATTTAAAGTTCAGTATCTTTTGATTGAAGAAGAATAATCGAAGTCAATCGGAAGATTTATTACTTCTCACTTCATAGACGGTGAGAGGAACGGAACTGCCTTTCACTGAAACTTCTCCCAAACTCCGTAGCCTATGAGGATGGACCTTGGGCAGGTGGCTGACCACCTCAGCGGAGATGAGCATGACCACCCCAAGAGACTTTGTTAATTCTTCGATACGCTTGGCAAGGTTGACCGTGAGACCGAGAACAGTCGAATCCATCCGTTCGGTTGAGCCAATTGTTCCCAGAATGACCGGTCCGCTATGGACACCGACACCGATCTGAATCACATGATCCGGAGAGAACTGATTCGCTGCATTGAAAGTCCTGACCGAAGTTAGCATGTCTACGCCACAGGCAACTGCCCGCTGGGCAGAATCAGACCCTTCAAAGATACATAAGACCGCATCACCGAGAAATTTATCGATCACTCCCTGTTTCGCATTCACCACATGGGCAAACTCCTCATAGAGTTGGTTGACCAGGGTAATCAGTTGGGCTGGGGAGAGACGTTCTGATAAAGCGGTAAATCCACGGATATCACAACAAAGGACGGTCACCCACTGCTGGTCGGCCTGGCCAGGACGGATCGATCCAAGGCCATGGATGGCAATGCGGCGTAGATAAGCAGGAGGAACAAATTTTTCAAAGACATCCCTTGTCTCACGAACAGTTTTCTCCAGGGCTCGGAAATGGACAGCCACCGTAAGGGTTAGAGAGATCGAGAGCCAGAAGGAGGTGAACCAGAAGATCTGATTGCCGAACGGCATGGGCAAGCCGGAAGACCGTAAAATATCGTGGAGTCCACCTAAGAGCCACAGGATCATGCCGAAGACAAATGGAAGAAGATAGGAGGGGCCTTCCCTCTTCAATAATTTTCTGGCTGCGGTGAGACAGTAGAAGAAACCAATGGCCAGAGTAAAGAAGTGGATCAGAGGCCTGAGCAGTTTTGATTGTGGTCTGAGAATTCCGGTGGCCACTTCATGGGGGACAAGGGGAAGCCCTAAAAACCAAGAACCCTGACCCGCAAGAGCCATTAAAGCCAGAATAAGGCTGATCCCGATGATGGCTTGAGATAGCCGGCTTTGTTTCATGTTATCAAGAGATGAAGTAAACCAGGCCCAGGTGGCTGGCAGGAGAGCCAGTGCGGCGAGATCGATCCGGTACCCCCAGAGAATGGATAGTGGCGATTTCTGAAAACCATAGATGACCCAGCCAAGGAAGAGTAAAGCCGAAAGAAGATAGAAAAGAAAGAGGCTTCTCAGGGGATGGTATTGACGATAGAGGCCCAAGGTGACCAGGCATAGAATAGACATGACCCCATTGGCAATCAAACCGATAAAGGGCCCTACGCTGTAATGAGGGATCAGATTGGGTAACATTTGAACAAACCCCGTAATAGAATTTTTAACTCCTCAATTTGGCATAGCCAGACCAAGCAGTGTTTGCAATTGGATAAAACTGAAACCTAAGTTTAAGGTTCCGAAGGGGATCAGGCAATCAGGAAATCAGGGAACAGGACGTCAGAACATCAGGGTATCAGAGAAAATCATAGCAAAAAGAATGAGTTATCCTGATGTCCTTATATCCTGAAACCTGCAACCTGATACCCTGGTATTCTGATAACCATTTCATTTCTAAGCAACTAACGAATAATAATCTTTCCCTTGTCTCTCTTCCACCCTGACCTTTCCTTCCTCCTTCAAAATCTCAAGGTGGCCGACGGCTTCGGAGACGCCAAGGAATATCTCAAAGGGGGGAACGCCCGGAAAGAGATCCATGGCGATCTCATAGGGGGTTTTTTCTCTTTGAGAGAGAAAGGAATAGACATAATCCATTCGTTCCTGATGGTGTCGGGTGATCTTCTGAATCAGACCTTTTGAATCATAAACCTCTTCTCCGTGACCTGGGAGAAGCAGGTCAACATCCAGCCTATCAATCTTTTTCAGGGAAGAGAGATACTCCCCGAGACCCGGATAACGAAGGGGAGCATTGTTATCTGGAACATATAAAACAGGATTAGGAGTGATCTCCTTTAACAGATGATCCCCTGTAAAGAGAGCCTTTTTCTCAGGCCAGTAAAAACAGATCAGTCCAGGGCTGTGGCCAGGACAGTGAATTGTCCTCCAGGTCATTGAAGCAAAAGAGATGGGCTCTCCATCTTCTAAGAAGAAAGCTTCATGGAGGGGGTCGGTCATTTTCTGGGCTGATTCCATAAAATGGATGGCTTGATTGACCAGGGTTTCCGGAACGCCATTTCTCAGGAGAATCGACTTCAGAGAACCGAAGGAGTGAATGATTGAGCGAATTCTTCCATACTCCTTTGGATGAATATAGATGGGAGCGCCGGAAAGAGAGGATATCTTCTGGGCCTGTCCATAGTGGTCGATATGGCCGTGAGTGACCAGAATGCGTTCGATCGATGAAATGGAGAAACCTAAATCGTCCAGACTCTTTGTAATGGTTTCGAAGGAGGCATCGGTCTTTATTCCAGCGTCGACAAGCGTCCTCGGTGACTCATCAATCAGATAGACATTGGTTGTCTTCAAGGGAAAAGGGATGGGAAGTTCGATCTGGTAGATCTTATCCAAAAAGGTTCGGATCATTGTCTTTCCCCATTTGCGTTTTCAATGGCGACTTTTTCTGTAGCGTAGGTTGATATCCTCAATTTCTGAAATACCTCCTTTAAGGTTTAGGCAAAATCCTATTCTCTTTTCCGGCAATTGTCAATTTACGGGCGCTCGAGATAGCATTTTTTCTGAAAATATTCGAGCAACTTTTTTGCTGAGATAAGAAGGTAGAGATTAATCATTCGATAATGACAGGATATCAATAAGGAATTACGGATGAGAAAAAAAATGCTTGACACCACAAAATATTGTGTTAACTTTTTTAGTGGTTCATAAATATAGTAGAGAGGGAGGAACATGGGATTGACCCACCTAACACAGAATGCAATGGCTGTTCTACAGAAACGGTATCTATTAAAAGACATCCGTGGAAATATCGTTGAAGCGCCCGAGGATCTCTTCAGGCGTGTTGCAAGTAATGTTGCTCAGGCTGATCGGCTTTATGACCCTTCCAGCGATCTCACTTCCGCTGAAACGGGATTCTATCAAATGATGGTCTCGCTCGACTTCCTTCCCAACTCGCCCACCCTGATGAATGCGGGCAGGGAACTCCAGCAGCTCTCCGCCTGTTTTGTCCTGCCGGTGGGGGATTCGATGGAGGAAATCTTCGATGCTGTGAAACAGATGGCCCTGATTCAGAAGAGCGGCGGCGGAACGGGGTTTGCTTTCTCCAGGCTCAGGCCAAAGAATGATGTGGTGGGTTCGACTAAGGGCGTTTCGAGCGGTCCAGTCTCCTTTATGGGTGTCTTCGACAATGCCACAGAGGCGATCAAACAGGGGGGAACACGGAGAGGAGCCAATATGGGCATCCTGCGTGTGGATCATCCTGACATTCTCGATTTTATTAAATGTAAGGATGAAGACCACCGCTTCAACAATTTCAATATCTCTGTGGCAGCCACGGATGAATTTATGGAGGCTGTTGAAAAAGGTGAAAAATATCCTCTCCGAAATCCGAGGACGCAGGAGGTTGTCCGTCTCCTCGATGCTAAAGAAGTTTTTGAGAAGATGGTCTATTATGCCTGGAAGAATGGAGATCCTGGGATCATCTTCATCGACCGGATCAATAGGGATAATCCCACTCCCCAGGTGGGTCCCATCGAGAGCACCAACCCCTGCGGTGAACAGCCACTGCTTCCGTATGAATCCTGCAATCTCGGTTCCATCAACCTTTCCAATATGATCAAGGGCGGAGAGGTTGACTGGGAGAGACTGGGCTCGGTCACTGAAAGGGCGGTTCATTTTCTGGACAATGTGATTGACATGAACCGTTACACCCTTCCCAAGATTGAGGCCATGACAAAGGCCAACCGTAAGATCGGCCTGGGAGTGATGGGATTTGCAGACCTTTTGATTCAACTGAGAATTCCCTATGACCATCCAAAGGCTTTTGAAATCGGAGAGAAGGTGATGGGTTTTATTCAGGAAAGAGGGAGAAAAACATCCCACGAGTTGGCTCTGAAACGAGGATCCTTCCCCAATTTCGAAGGCAGTGCATTGAGAAAAAAATGGGATGCCATGAGGAACGCAACCATTACAACAATTGCTCCAGCCGGCACAATCTCCATCATTGCAGGAACCTCTTCCGGGATCGAACCCCTGTTTGCGCTGGCCTTTGCTCGTCATGTTTTGGAAGGAAAGGAACTCCTGGAGATCAATCCCTTCTTCGAAGCGATGGCCAGGAAAGAGGGATTCTATTCTGAAGAGTTAATGAAAAAGATTGCCCAAGCAGGCCATATCGAGGGCATGGAAGAGATTCCGGAGAGGGTCAGGCGCCTCTTTGCTACGGCCCACGATATCTCTCCCAAAGATCATATCCGTATGCAGGCCGCTTTCCAGAAATATACGGATAATGCTGTCTCGAAAACAGTGAACTTCCCTCATGAAGCCAAAGTGGAGGATGTCGCAGAAGTTTATCAGATGGCTTATCAATTGGGTTGCAAAGGGGTGACGATCTACCGGGACCGAAGCCGTGAGAAGCAGGTGCTCTATAAGGGACTAAGCGCTCCAGAGGCCGATCGGGCAGCAGCTCAGGAGGACGTCCCGGAAATGGAGAGGAAACCAAGGGCGCGCCGGGATGTGATCCATGGCTCTACCTGGAAGATCCGGACAGGCTGCGGGAATATCTATGTGACCGTCAACGAGGATGAGGATGGGCGGTTGTTTGAGATCTTCAACCAGATCGGGAAAGCAGGAGGATGTGCGGCTTCCCAATCCGAGGCGCTCGGCCGCCTGGTCTCCCTTGCTTTTCGATCGAACATCGAACCGGATGATATCATCCGGCAGTTGAAAGGGATCAGTTGTCATATGCCGGTCTGGCACCAGAATGGGAAGGTTCTCTCCTGTTCGGATGCAGTGGCCAAGGCGATCGAATGGCATGTTCAGAAGATGAGGTCGCAGAGGGGAACCGCCTCGGAGAAAGAAGCATGGTCAAACCCTCCGGAAGTCATCATGACACAAAGCCGAGAGCAGAAAATTCCGACACAGGAAATGAAAGGGATCTTTTTCAGAGGGGCTTGCCCAGAGTGCGGAGGCCCACTCATCTTTGAAGAGGGCTGCGTGAAATGTTTCTGCGGCTATTCGGATTGCGGATAGAATAACATAGGCAACCTGACATAAGACATTTATTCATTTCCCTTTTTCCCCACCATAAACTATCTAAGCAAGATATAAGACTATCTCAAAATAGGCTATACATAATCCCTCCAACACTCCCCCTGTGGTCGGGTCTAATCGACTTGCCTTAAAGGGAGAATATCCCCCTCTTAGGGTAAGTGGGGGTAAAGGGGGAGTTACGTTTATCGACTGCGACCTTAATGCACAAGAGTCAGGATAGATTGTTCTGGACAAATCAAAATTTTAAGGGATAATTAAATAAACCAACAGGAAACTGGAAATTGATATCGATCGTTGAGAAATGAAAAACAAAACCCTCCTTTTGATTGCCATTCTTCTCCTTCTTGGGTCGTCGGCTTACGGGAATGAACAAAATGTTCCCAAGATAGGGCCCGGAACAGGCAAAGAGTTTATCTATACTGCCAAGAAATTAGGCGTCCCGATCCTCAAAGCCTCCATCAAAATTGAGAACGGATTTTGGGAAGGGGGGAAATCCTACTATCGAATCCATGCTCAGGTGGACTCTCTCCCCAATCTACGACTCCTCTTCCGGATGAAGAACCGGTTCACCTCCATTGTGGAAGTATCCACCTATACTCCGATTCGATACATCAAGGAGATCGATCAAGGAGGCCCTTTTGTAAAAGATAAGCATTATCATCAAACCCTCTTTTTCGATCTTGCCCGCCAAAAGGTAACTATAGAAAAAGAAGAAAATGGGAAGATGACTGAAAAGAAAGAGATTCCCATCTCCCATGACACCTATGATCCTCTCTCCTTATTTGCAAGGTATTATTTGAAGGAAGAGGTTCGTCCAGGCCAGGATATTCAGATGTCCATCTTCGATGGAGTCAAACTGCGGCAGATCGTATTTCGTTCAAAAAAGGAGAAAGCCGAATTTAAAAAAGATAAAGCGGTGGAAACAGTATGCCTGGAGTGCACGACTCCGTTCTCCACGTTTGGAGATCAAGAAGGAAGCATTCGCATCTGGTATACGGCAACCGGGGAGAAGATTCCAATCGCTCTGGAACTGGATCTTCCTGTAGGGAGTGTGAAGTTTGAGTTAGAAGAGATTAGAGAAAACAAAGAGGTCATACAGACGTCATCTAAAGAGTAATGAGAAAGGAGGGCGCAATGGCTACAAAGAAAGTCGCGAAGAAGGTTTCAAAGAAGGGTGTGAAGAAGGGCGATGCCTACAAGTGTTATACATGCGGGCTGGTCGTATCGGTGGATGAGGTCTGCGGGTGTGTCGATACCTGCGATATCATCTGCTGTGATAAACAGATGAAGCCTAAGAAGTAAAGTCCCCAGGTTAAGGTTCAGGGGAAGGATGCCGGTTTCGTCTATTGGTTAGGGCAATGGGTATTAACTTAATTTCCATAACCTTTACCCTTTGTCAAAACTGGTGTCCTCACCTTTGCCTTAACCAAAACCCAAAAACAACTCTTGAGAGTGATACTCCCTTGTAATAGATTACCTGGGATGAAATATATACGAACGCATTGAGGAGGGTTTGAATGAAAGCACCTTATCGTGTGGAAGTGAGAGTCATTGATCAGAAGGGGGAATGTGAATTTGGGCATCGGGTTGGAGATCTGGTGAAATTCGATGGAGAAGGAATCGAAGGAAGAATCTGCTGGCACTCCCTCTGCAGCATGATGTATAAGGTTCATGGAATGCTCTATGGATCAAACTACCCTTGGCTGAACGATAAGGATGTCGCAAGTCATCCCTGTCCGGATTTCAAGAATCCAGTGGTCTACGAAATCCGGCGATTCAAAGCGGAATGATCCTATGGAAATACTCTCCACCGATATCCTGGTGATTGGTAGCGGTCTCGCGGGTATGATCTCTGCCCTGGAGGCTGAGAAGGCAGGCCTTCAGGTGTTGATCACCGGTAAATTTACGATCGGATTGGGAACGAACACAGCCCTGTCGAATGGAGCTTTCTCCGTATCCAACTCCCTTTTTTCAAGGGAGGATCACTTCAGAGAGACCTTAAATGCCGGCAAAGCGTTAAACCATCCCGGGATGGTAAACACCTTGATCGAACGAGGCCCTGATGCCATGGAGAAATTGAAGGGCTATGGGGTTTCATTGGTTGAGAACCAGATGGGATATTTCGTGGAGAGGGTCAAAGGGTCCGCCTCCTTGCCAGGCGTTCTTCTGACGAATCCAATAAGAGAGAGATTGAAGAATAGCTCCATCCGGTCTCTTCCTGGCATGGTGATTTTCGACCTGATCGTTGAAGATGGGAAGATCATAGGAGCCTTTGGCTTTTTTAAAGACGGAAGACCCTGTCTGGTCCAGTCGAAGGCAATCCTCCTGGCAGCAGGCGGAGCAGGCGCCATCTACCGACGGAATGATAATCAAAGGGGTATTCTCGGAGATGGGTATGGTTTGGCCCTCCGGGCAGGCCTTTCCCTCCTGGACCTCGAGTTTGTTCAGTTCTATCCCTTTGTGATGGCTGAACCGAGGCTTCACACCTTCATTCTTTTTCCTCCTTACCCGAAAGAGACAAGATTGATGGATGAAAAAGGGGAGGATCTTTTAGAGAAATTGAACCTTGGAAATGATTTGAATCGGGCAATCATTACACAAAGAGACTCCCTTTCCCTTTCCTTATTTGAGGCTTCTCGAAACGGAGACATCTATTTTGACCTGAGACAGGTTCCTGAGGAGAAGTGGAACGTTTATCCGCTCAATTTCCTGAAGCGATCGAAATTTCCCTTCCGGGATCGCCCCTTTCTAGTCGCGCCGGGGGTCCATTTCTGCATGGGAGGTCTGGAGATTGATGAGAACGGAAGGACCGCTCTCCCCGGACTGTTTGCAGCAGGGGAGGTCGTCTGGGGAGTCCATGGAGCCAATCGCCTTGGAGGAAATGCCCTGACCGAATGTGCTGTCTTCGGGATGCTGGCCGGTCAATCTGCATCAGAATTTGCAAGAGGAAGAGAAATTGCTCCTTTGTCTGAAGCGTTACAAAGAAAATGGCAGAGGAAGGCCGAAGGTTATCTGAGGAAGAGAAGAGGGGGCTTTGACCTTCCTGTGCAACTCCTTAAAGAACTGAAGATATTAGCCTGGAAGCATGCCGGCCCGGTTCGTGAAGAGCATTCCTTAATAGAGGGGATCGAACGGTTAGCGTCGATTGAGAAAAGGATTGAAAAAATCTTTCCTGCCACTTTGAAAGACCTGTTCAGGAAGAGGGAGCTGGAAAACGTGGCTCTCGTCTTAAAAGCTATTTTAGAGGGAAGTTTGCTTCGAAAGGAGAGTAGGGGTTCGTTTTATCGTCAAGACTTCCCAAACCAGAATGAAAAAGAATGGCTAAAAAATACCTGCTATCGCCTTGAGAAGGGAGAACTCCAGATCACTCACCGGCCGATCAGTGGTTCTGACTGATCTTCAAAATAATCTCATAACCCACTCGGGGAAACACATTTAGGAACCAGTTTCTTCCCACTAAATATTGAGAATCTCCTGTGCCTCCGACTTATCCAGGTCCATCACATATTTGATGCCACTAATTGCCGATGCCTCCGGTGTCAGGGCGGCGATGTCATCTCTGGAGAGATATTCGAGAGAAAACTTCCGGCTTCCTGCCATGAGCTGGCGAAGTCCTTGGGCGATGCGTTCATAGTAGGTATAAAGACCGAGGGCACCCGCCGGCATTTTCTCAAACTCCTGATCCCCCAATTCCTTACGCAACGAACTTGCCGTCACAAAAATTTCATCTTTCGTCTGTCCGAAGCGTTCAATATAGACTGGGACCTGATGATTTTCAATGGTCCTTCCAATCGTCTTTCCGACCATGGCCGCGGCCACCGGAGCCCTTGCCATTCCCACCAGCTTGACAAAAGGAGCGCCCAGAGCAAGAGCCTTGAAGATGCTGTCCTCAAAAATGAATCCACCTCCGACAGCCAGCGGAGGCACATATTTTTTATTTCGGTGGAGATGGGCGGCATATTGATAGAGGAGGGAATGAAGTTCGATCGGAGGGACTCCCCATTCATTCATCATCCGCCAGGGGCTCATTCCGGTTCCACCACCAGCAGCATCCACCGTGAGAAGGTCCAGCCTATATTTCGAGGCATAGGCGATGGCCCGGGCCAGGTCAGCCGGCCGATAGGCGCCGGTTTTGAGAAAGATATATTTGGCCCCTGCCTTACGAAGGGCTTCGACTCTTTCTCCGAAAGATTCTTCCGTAACCATCCCCACTCGTGAGTGCCGTTCAAACTCCTTAAAAGCCTTTCGCTCAAAGGCCCTGATCACATCGGGATCGGTCGGGTCGGGAAGGACAATGTAACCCCGCTTATGGAGCATCTGGGCTTTTTTGAGGTCTTTGACCTTCACCTCACCTCCAATATCCTTTGCTCCCTGCCCCCACTTGAGTTCGATGCATTCCACTCCAAGCTTTTCAATGGCGTACTCATGAGTTCCAAGGCGGGTATCTTCAATATTGGCCTGAACGATGATGGCTCCGTAACCGTCACGCTGATAGTCCTGATAAAGCCGGATGCGGCGTTTCAACTCCACCGTATCAATGACCCTCCCATCTTGGATCACAGCCTCCGGGTCCATGCCAACGACATTTTCTCCGATGGTGAGCCCGGTTCCTGAAAGGGCGGATCCAATGGCCAAGCCTTCCCAGTTGTTTTTGGCAATGTCGGTTGATCCAATTCCTGAAATCAGCCAGGGATAACGAAACTTAATTCCCTGATCATGGCCGATTCTTAATATGAGATTGACCGCTGGAAAGATCGCCTTATCGCTGTCCGGTTCGATCCCGTGAGCCCCAACTGCCGTGCCCATGATGTTGAAATGGGAGTAGTCGACCGGATATTGCTTTTCTGAAGCGGTGGTGATGACGCCGAAGGGTTGCGGATAGATCACCTCATGGCCCCGGTAGGCGGACTTACCGATCTCGCACATTCCGATACATCCATCCACACAGGTGACACACATCCCTGAAACGGGAACAACCGAACCTTCGGTCCTATTTTTGGTCAGTGTTGCGGCCGAGGCGTTGATCCTTGATAATGCCATTTGTCATTCTCCTTTCCTTTTTCAATCCTTCTTAATCTCACAGGCCACGCAGGGTTCCATATAGCACATCATGTCATCGAATGAGTTTTTCTCAAGGCAGGGCGGGCCCAGATTGGCGCATCCTCCACAGATGGCCCTGTCAGGTTCGGTATAGGTGCATCGAAGCTCACAGGCGGGGCAGACATACATGCAGGCCCCGCACAGCCGGCAGGTCTCCGACTTCAGGTCAAAGGGAGTGCCCAGGCTTCTCTTCTCCCCCCGGCTGCGAAAACCGATCGCCTTGGCCATCATCTGTTCTTCGCATATCCGGACACACCGGCCACAGAGAATACAATCCTCATGCTCCTGCTTGAACCGCTGTTGGCGAACATCATGGGCAGAGGCTAAGTCCTGAATGGTCTTCGATTGAGGGCAGGAGGCGAGAAACAATTCAAGAATCATCTTTCGCGCTTTGACCACACGCGCGGAAGCAGTGCGGACCTGAAGACCCTCTTGAACTGGATAGGTACAGGAAGTCACCAGTTTTGCATTGGCTCCTTGTCCAATCTCAACCACACAGAGGCGACAGGCCCCATAGGGAGAGAGTCCGTCCATATGGCAGAGGGTCGGGATGGGAAACCCGTAGAACCTTGAGGCTTCGAGAAGCGTTGTTCCCTCTTCCACGGAAACTTCCAACCCGTTGATCGTGAGCGTGACCATGGTTTTGATCCTTATGCTGACCCCTTTTAGTTTATGTCGATCGCATTAAATTTACAGACCGCTCTACAGGCTCCGCACCGAATACATTTATCCTTGTCAATCCGATGGATCTCTTTCTTCTCTCCTGTGACCGCTCCGACGGAGCATGTTTTCAAGCAGAGCTGGCATCCCGTGCACGTCTCGTTGATCGAGTAAGTGATGAGGTCTTTACAGACTCCTGCCGGGCAACGATGATGCTCGATATGGTCCAGATACTCCTGACGAAAATAATAAAGCGTTGAGAGAACAGGGTTCGGAGCGGTCTGTCCCAGTGCGCACAGGGTTGTATCTTTCACCATGTTCGAGAGTTCTTCGAGAAGATCGAGCGTTTCCGGGACTGCCTTCCCTCCTGTGATCTCATCCAGAAGCTCATACATCCGCTGTGTCCCTTTGCGGCAGGTAAAGCATTTTCCACAGGATTCCTCTTTGAGGAAGTTCATAAAATATTTGGCGACATCCACCATACAGGTGTGCTCATCCATGACGATCATTCCGCCGGACCCCATGATCGATCCGGCCGATTTGAGACTCTCATAGTCAATAGTCAGGTCGAATCGGGAGGCAGGAATACATCCGCCAGAGGGTCCCCCTGTCTGGACCGCTTTGATTTTTGCTGTTCCAGAAGGTCCTCCTCCAATTCCGTGAACAACCTCTCCCAGCGTGATCCCCATCGGGACCTCGATGAGCCCAGTATTTTTAACCTTGCCGACGAGGCTGAAGATCTTTGTACCGGAATTTCGCTCTGTCCCAATTTTTTTAAACCTCTGAGCATCATTATTTATAATGATCGGGACATTGGCCCACGTCTCCACGTTATTAATGAGGGTTGGTTTGCCATAAAGTCCTTTCTGCACTGGAAAGGGGGGCCTCTGGACGGGTTCTCCCATCTTTCCTTCGATGGACTTGATCAAGGCTGTCTCCTCGCCACATACGAAAGCGCCTGCCCCGCGGACAAGCCGGAGATCGAATGAGAATCCGGTTCCAAGGATGTTCGAACCCAGAAAACCAAGCTGGTAAGCCTGCCGGAGCGCAATGACGAGGTGTTTGATGGCAAGGGGATATTCGTTACGAACATAAAGGATGCCTTCGGTTGCCCCGGTTCCGAAGGCGCCAATGATCATCCCCTCGATGATGCCGTGAGGGTTTCCCTCGAGAAGGCTACGGTCCATATAGGCGCCCGGGTCACCCTCGTCACCATTGCATATCAGGATTTTACCGTGACCATTCGATTGCCCGGCAAGCATTTCCCACTTCAGTCCTGTTGGAAACCCAGCCCCGCCACGGCCGCGAAGCCCGGAAGCCTTTATCTCCTCGACCACCCATCTGACATCGCCTTTGGAAAGGACATTGACCATGGCCTGGTATCCGCCATGCTCGATGTAATTATAAATGCGGATCGGATCCACTTTTTCATTCATTTCCAGGAGGGTCCGAACCTGGTTCTTGAAAAAAGGGATCTCATCCTGCGTCTCCATTCTCATTCCGGTAGCTTCATCCACGAAGAAGAGGTCCTCGACGAGCGAATCGGTTGAGATGGCTTGAACGATTCGGGCCATATCTTTAGGGTTCACTTTCGGATAATAGGTTCTCCTTGGCTCTACAAGGACCGATGGTTCCATTTCGCAAAACCCGTGACAACCAGTAATCCGGAGGTGAATTCTCTCAACCAGTTTCCTTTCAAGGATTTCACGTTTGGCCATCCGGATGAGATCATTGGCACCGCTTGCCTGACCGCAGGTTCCAGCCGATATGATCAGTGTCGGTATCGTTGGATCTCTGTGGGCAAGTAACCGTTTTTGAAGCTCGAGGAATTCGTTGATTGTTTTTAGAGATTCCATAGATTTATACTTCGGGTTAGAGATTGACACTGGTCAAATCGAGCATATGCCCTTTGCATCCCCGACGGGAACATATCTGGATCATTCCCCCTTCTCCACGAACCAACATCGGGACCATAGGGGCGCCACAGGTGATACACTCCGAAGCTCCGATCAATTCCGCATGGCAATGGGGGCAGAAAAAGTTTACCACTGAATCCATTGGGACCTCATACTCCTGATCAACCGAGAAACTGCCATAAAGGCAGGAGAGCCTGACCCAGCCATGTTTGTGTTCAAAAGAAACGGTCACCTTTATCGAAGGATAGCCGTCAATATAGTAATGGTGATCCATGAGGCTGTGATTGCATCGGGGACAGGCGACTTCAATCGGAAAGATTCGCTCATCCGTTTTAATGTCCACCCTGTCAAGGCCGGTTTTAGTCTTTTGAATGATCTCTTTGACCTTGGGAGAATTGACATTCGAAAAATAGTGTCCATCCACCGTGACAATGGGACCAAGGGCACAGGCACCGAGGCAATTCACAGTCTCCAGGGTGATCTCACTGTCATTCGTGGTCTCGCCTGTTTTGATCTTGAGCTGGCGCTCAAATTCCTCGGCAATCCGTTGCCCGCCACGGACATGGCAGGCCGTACCAAGGCAGACAGAAATCAGATGTTTCCCCCTCGGTTTCAGACTGAAGGCTTTATAGAAGGTGGCAACTCCATAAATATCGACCAGGGAACGGCCCGTCTTTTCAGCTACTATCTTTAAGGCTTCCTCAGGCAAGTAACTGTATTGGGACTGGATGTCCTCCAGAATTCCGATGATCCCGGCCTTTTCTCCTCTATCATGATGATCGACGATTTGTCTGATATGTTCCGGATTCATTTCCTTTCTCGTCTAAAATTTTTGATGGAGAGGTCCTTCTTTATTAACAATACTCCTCGCAATGCCAGACTCCACCTTCTGGTTTGGGATAGGTGCAGGTATGAAGGTTTTCGCAATAAGCGCATAACCCGGTAGACATACCCGGACTTTGATTACCCGAAGGGATTCCGGAGAAATGATTCACGGAACGGTTTCTGACCTCATTCATCCTCAGCTCCGGGGAAGGAGAGATTCCATCAAACTCGTCACACTGAAGGACAGGCCTACCGAGCTCTCTCGGGTAGGTGCAGGTTGAAGTGAGAGTGCAACAAGTGCATAGCCCCCGATAGATCTTCACCTCTGTGAACGGCTTGATCTTTATGACTTTCTGTTCAACATTGTTTTTTTTCATCCTGCCCCCTCCTTTTTAACAAGAGATAACCTATGGATACTGCAAATGAGTTGCCAGGAAACCTGTTAAAAGCGAGAAGCAGGGGTTGTCCGCAAAAAACAATAAAATACCTGTTAAAACATTCAGTTATCCCAAACAGACAAAAATTTTTTTAGCAGAGGTGTGATAGGTTTGATAGCAAGAGAAAATTTGGATGGGGAGATTTGAACCGTTGAGGAGAAATTCCCCTAAGTCCTTCGATTCATAAATTCAATAACTACTGACCCATGTCCGGGGGACGCCCACGAGCCATGAAAATCCGTACCCCCTACCGGCAGGCAGGTATTCCCCCCTTAGTTTAAGTCGTTGCGACTCGAAACCGAGGGGGGATGAAGGGGGGTTGAGATTTTATTTTCTAGCTAATTCATTCACTCTGGAGTTAGTGCTGAGTGAGAAATTTCGATGTCCATACCTAAATTGAGCGATTCTATTTGAAAACCTCTTTAGCTACAGGCTTCAGATCAGGTTTAAAATCACCCAGAGGGTGATTTGTAGCGCAAGGCTTTAGCCTTGCTTGCCTACCGTAGGTAGGCATGAGAAGCAACCCTAAAGGGTTGCGCTACAATGAAATTTATAATTAATCACTCGATTTAGGCCACAACAAACATACGTTATGATATTTGCAAATCGAAGCACTAAGCATTTGGGAATCAAAAGGATTTCTGTGGTTTTTGTAATTTTTCTCTGAGTGTCTTGCGGTCTATCCCGAGAATCTGAGCGGCGCGTGTTTTGTTGCCATCCACGCTTGCCAGGACATTGCGGATATAATCGGCTTCCACTTCGGCGAGGGTCCGATTGAGACCGGTCTCTCGTAGAGCGGAAAACCGCATCAGCGAGGGAAGGTCAGGGACTGCGATGAGATCCCCCTCGGTCATTAATACGAGCCGTTGGATCACATTCTCAAGCTCCCTGATGTTTCCGGGCCAATGATAATGCTGGAGGATCTGGAGGGCCTCTTCTGAAAATTGCAGAGGAGATTTGCCGGATTCTTCTGCGAACTTTGTTGCAAAATGGCGAATCAGAAGAAGGATATCGTTTTCTCTTTCCCTTAACGGAGGAAGCTCGATGGTGATGACATTGATCCGGAAGAAAAGGTCCTCACGAAAAGCCCCTTTTTTGACCAACTGGAGAAGATCCTTGTTGGTGGAGACGAGAACCCTGACATCCACCTTTCTCGGCCGACTTGAACCCACCATGCAGACTTCCTTCTCCTGAAGGACCCGTAGCAGCTTGACCTGCATGGAAAGGCTGGTTTCGCTGATCTCGTCGAGAAAGATGCTTCCTCCATCAGCGGTCTGAAAGAAGCCTGCCCTGGTTTCGGTAGCACCGGTAAAGGCGCCCTTAATGTGGCCGAACAGTTCACTTTCGAGAAGCTCGTTCGGGATGGCGCCGCAATTAACGGGGACAAACGGCGCCGAGGCCCTCGGGCTATTGTAATGGATTGCCCTTGCGACCAGTTCCTTTCCCGTGCCACTTTCTCCGGCAATGAGAACTGTGGCAGAGGTGGATGCGACCTTTGCAATCGAATCTCTGACCCTTGCCATGGCCTCCGAATCGCCGATCAATCCATAAGGGGCATAAGCCCCTCCTGACGGAGGAGCTTTTGCGATTCTGCGGAGGCGGAGTTTATCAAGGGTTCGTCCTACTGCAGTGAAAAGCTCCTCATCCGTAAAGGGTTTGACAAGGTACTCCTCGGCTCCTTTCTTCACCGCCTCCACGGCTCCCTCCACGCTGGGATAGCCTGTGATCATCATTACTTCCGTGTTTTTGAAATTTTCACGGACATGCCGAATGAGATCAAGGCCGCTAACCCCTGGCATTTTGAAATCCGTGATGATCAGATCCATGGGGGTTGTTTCAAGGATATGGATGGCTTCAGCCGCGTTCGAGGCAATAAAGGTTCGGTATCCCTTGGAGGTCAGGTTTCTCTGGAGCACCTCCAAGGTATCCGGGGTGTCATCTACAATCAGAATCTGTTCTTTTCTGACCGAATTATCCATCTATTCACCTCCCTCAACCTCGTTTGAACCTGTGAGGGGCAATTGAACCTCGAACCGTGATCCCTGATTCGGTTTGCTTTCGACTCTGATAACCCCTCCGTGGGAGGTCACAATTCCATGAACCACGGGAAGTCCCAGCCCGGTTCCCTGACCGATGTCTTTCGTCGTAAAAAATGGAGTGAAGATCTGCTTCATGACCTCTTCGTTCATGCCGATCCCCGTATCTTCCACGATGAGCGTGAGGTGTTCTTGGCCGGCGAAAGACTGAACGGTCAATCTGCCACCCGACTCCATGGCCTGTAAGGCGTTGATGATCAGATTGACAATCACTTGATTCAACTGTGCCGGATCGGCCGGGATTTCCGGCAGTGAGGGAGAAAGCGATCGGTGAAGTTCGATGCCCTGTTTGGTGAACCGGGATTCAAAAAAATTAAGCCCCTCCTCGACCAATTGATTCAAATTTACCCTTGTCTTTCTTGGGACCATTTTACGGGCAAAGATGAGGAGCTTCTTGACGACTTCCCGTGCATTCAAAGAGGCCGTTAAAATTTTTTCAATGTCCGACTCCGCCTGTTTGGGCAGTCCGGGACATTTTTTTGCAAGCTGGGCAAATCCCAGGATATTTCCAAGAGGTTCGTTCAGTTCATGGGCTACGCCAGCAGAAAGTTGTCCGATGGTGGCCAGTCGGTCGGCATGGCGAAGCTGGTTTTCAAGCTTCGATTTTTCCTGCTCGGCCTCCCTCCGTGTAATGATCGTTGCGACTTCTCTTGCAACCGTATCGAGGAGATTCCGTTCTTCTCTCATAAAAGGACCTTCATCCAGTTCTGGCTTCTCTTCCCCGTAGAAGATCTCCACCTGTCCCCTGGTCTCCTGGCGAACCACGATGTCTGCGGCCTGCCTCCATTTTCCCTCTCTGAACTGTGGGGTACAATACGAATGACCATCCAATACGATCCGGGCGCAGGCAATTTCAGGATAAAGCCAGGCAGAAGGGAGAAGTCGGACAATGCCATCCAGAATTCCTTCCAGCGTTATTCCGGGCTGGGAAACGAGGCGAGCGATACCGTAAAGACAGGTCAGTTCTTTGACGCGTTCGCGTAAATCAATCTGGGCATCTCGGCTTGCAGCCGCAATTTCGAGGCTCCGGGCAAGGTCTTCATAGCCTTCTGTTTCTCCCTTTTTAAAAAAGTTCCTTACATTGCTTTTCAACTGCAGCAGCCCGATTCTTTTTTGATTGACCGAGAGGGGGATCAAAAGGAGAGAAAGGTGATGACCGCTTTCGGATAATATGGCTTTGGGAGGCTCCATCTGATTCTGAAGAACGTTATTGCAAAGACGGATAAGGTTCGGATCATCCTCTGGTTCCGGGATGATTTCTCCATGGACATTTTGTGCGGAGGACCTGATTCCAAAAAGGGAGTTATCGGGGGGATGACGCTTCACCATGCTTCGGAAATACTTGCCATGGTCTTTCAACCACAGTTCAACTTCGTCAACTCCTGAAAAATCAAAGATCATTTGAGAGACTTCCCGCTGGAAATCAGGCCTCAGAATCACACGGTTTGATAACTGGAGAATGCGATAGGCGAGTGACTGAAAATCGTCTTGAGAGTGGGTTCGCCTATTCTCTTTCTTAGGTCTTTTTGAAAGGCTCATTCTGTTTCCTCACACAATAAATAACACTATTGTCCGTACTTGACAATTGATATGGGATTTAATATAAACAAGGCACTTCATATTTATGAAAGGAGGTTCTCTCATGAAACGTTTTATCATTTTGGGTCTCATCGCTCTAATCGTTTTTGGGGCTTCAACGGCTTGGGCCCAGAAAGCGGTTCGGCTCTCCATCGCCACCGGCGGAACAGGAGGGGTTTATTATCCCCTGGGAGGGGGAATGGCCAGCGTGATCTCCAAGTATATCCCCTACGCGGAGGCAACTGCGGAAGTAACCACTGCATCTGTGGATAACTGCCGGCTGGTGGGTGCGGGGAAGGCGGAATTGGCCCTGATCATGGCAGATACGGGATGGGATGCCTATCAGGGAAAAGCACAGTTTAAGGACAAAGTCCCTTTAAGGACGATTGCGGTTCTTTACCCCAACAATATGCATATTGTAACTGCAGAGGGAAAAGGCATTGAGAAGGTGAGTGATCTGAAAGGAAAGAGAGTTTCGACAGGCGCTCCAGGGAGTGGAACTGAAGTGATGGCCTTACGGGTAATTGAAGCCTATGGTTTGGATCCGAATAAGGATATGACGAGAGACAAATTGGGTGTTTCCGAATCGGCAGGGGCGCTTAAGGACAGGAAGATTGACGCCTTCTTCTGGGTGGGAGGTCTTCCCACTGCTGCCGTAACCGACTTTGGGGCTACTCCGGGGGTTAAAATAAAGCTGATTGGCCACGATGATGCGGTTGCAAAGATGAGAGAGAAATATGGACCTCTCTATGTAAAAGGCACTATCCCCGCAAAGACCTATCCAGGACAGGATGCGGCGGTTCCGATTTCCGTCGTTTGGAACCTCTTGGTCTGCAATGAGAACATGAAAGGCGATGTCGCCTATGATATTTTAAAAACCCTCTTTGAACGTAAGCCTGAATTGGTTGCTGTGCACAAGGATGCAGGATGGCTTTCCTTAGAGCCCCAGGCTGCTGGCGGCTCTCCGATACCATTTCATCCGGGCGCTATTCGATACTTCAAAGAGAAAGGGATAACCGTTAATTAATTGATGAGGAAAAACTGGCCCCTCCTTGCGCTGATTGGATTTCTGATCGTGGCAGGAGGGGTTTTATTTTTTAATAAAGTCACCTTCCTCCAACTGGAGAATATGGACAGGGGGAGAACGCTCCATATCAGAGTGGAGCCCTCAGAACCTTTTTCCATTTACTATATCCATTCGATTTATCGTGAGCCTGTCCTTGAGGAATTCCGGGTTGGGAAAGGTCTCTTGCTCCTTGAAGGGGTCAGGACAAAGAGCTTTGCTGTGATGGAATATTATGGATTCGAGGATAACAAAGAATTCCATCCTGTCACTCAAAAGTTGGGTGCCATCTTTTTTAAATGGGGGACTGGAGACGGACAGGCGCTGATCGTAAGAGAGAAAAAAATTTATTTAAGCGAGGTCGGAGAGAGAGGGGATCGAATTCGATTGAGAGCGGTTTCTGTGCCCCTGGGATATTATTTTTTAAGGCATTTTAAAACTTAACCCCCTTTCATCCCTCAATCTAACGCCCCCATTCATCTTCCCCTCTTAAGTTAAGAGGGGGTGAGGGGGAGTTAATGGGAGGCTGGGTGGGGTTATTATAGAGTGGGACCGGGGAGTTATCATTATTTAATCGAAGGGATCTTTTTTTCTTGTCTGATGAATGAGTTGATTTGGAAGATTGCCTGAAGAATCAAATACCATGGGGTAGGGCCCTTCCAGAATTTCAAGATCGGATTTCTTCTCAATCTCCTCTCTATAAATTTCGGAAACTTCCACTTCATCCAGTTGAAGGGTATTCTTAATCCGCACAACCCTGCTTTTCTCCGGCGGGGTCAGGCCTGTTGATCCCAAACCCACCCGGATGGCCTCCTGATCAGTTTCGAAGTACATCGGGATCGAAGCCTTTTCAAGGCTGATGGCTGTGATGCAGTTCATATACGTTGCCGGATAATTGATCTTTTCAACAAGCCTTTTTGTCGCGAGATCGGCCAGGCCAATCCCGATAGCATTACCGTTTGACGAAGGTGTCAGATCTCGCACAAAGAGTCTTCTGACATGCGTGGGGTGAGGAAAGGTTCCTGTGATGTCGCGGTTCCGGCCAGTGACATTTGGGTCGATTCCGACCCCGCTGATATCTTTTCCCATTTCATCAACGATCAGCAGATCGATTTCATTAAAAGGAAGTTTCGGCATCATCTGTTTTGCGAGAGACAATAGGTCTTTCTCTTTTTGTTCGATCTCGCCGGGTTTTAACCCAACGATTTTTGCTGTCCGATCGTAACCATTCTCCACAATTCCCAGTCCGAAAATTATAGAGGCGTTTTTCAAAACCACTCGGGCTCCATCAAGGATGATCTCTGAAAATGGATGTTCAATGGCTGCTTTATGATAGAGGTCTGCTCCCTTCTGTTTACCCATGCCAATGGCCATCATCTTCATCAATCCACTTTCAACAGGGCCTTTAAACTTGGTATGGGGTTTGATCCGGTTGACGACTACGATGTGGTCAGCCTGAAAGGCATACTGGTCGATAAAGATGGGCAAACCCTGTTCAGTTGTTCCGATCTCAACGACATCCATGGAGGAGAGGATGGAGGCTCCGATAAACTCTTCTGTCACCTGATAGTGTTTGAGAAGGGAGAGCTGGCCTTCGGCCGTGGCGCCACCGTGGCTGCCCATGGCAGGAAAGAGGAAAGGCCTGGCCCCGAGTGTCTTTAAATAATCTACGATGCCTTTCAGAATCAGGGCGATATTGCAGACGCCCCGGCTGCCAGCCGTGATAGCAATCCGGTCAGCTGACTTAATGATTTTTTGGAGAGAAAGTTTTGTTAATTCATCCCTGACCACTTCAGCAATGTCTTTGACAGACGTTTGGTCAAAGGTCTGGCGGATTCGATACATCCTTGGAAAAGTCATGAGATATTACTATGATTTATGATGGTTTTTGTCAACCCGCGAAAATTTCATTGACAATAAAATCAGATTTAATTTAAGGTAAGGGGGTCTCATAATAGGGTTTGGGTATAATCTGATACAGGCTTTGATTTATTCCGTTGGGCAAGGCTTAAGCTTTGCCTTGCCATTGGCCGGCTTTAGGAAACCCTAAAGGATTATCCTATTGAAATATTTCATGCTAAACATCAGGACCGAAGAGGTGTGCTATGGAAGAAGAGAAGAGAAGGCCAGATGAAGAAGTCGTGATTACAGAAGAAGCCCTTAAGGAAGCTGAGAAATATATTGAAGAGGAAGAAGGCCCTTCCCGCAGGCTCACAGGAAAGATGGATGTTTTCATCACAGCGATCGCTGTGATCATGTCGCTCATCCATCTCTATGCGGCTGTCGGCATTATCATGACACAGGTTTTAAGGGGTATTCACGTGATGTTCGTACTCTTCCTCTCCTTCCTGGTTTTCCCCTCCTTCAAGCGATTCAAGCACCGGATCATCTGGTATGATTACATCCTCGCCTTGCTGAGCATCGCTGTCATTGTCTACATGTTTGTTGATTTTGAAGACTTCATCTACCGTTCGGTCGTTCCGAATTCCTGGGATATTGTCTTCGGAATGATCCTCATCCTCCTGGTGTTAGAGGCGACCCGGCGGACAACAGGCTGGATTATGCCCGCTGTCGTGATTGCCTTTATTATCTATGCCTTTATTGGACCGGAGCTTCCAAAACCCTGGACTCATCGAGGATATGACATCGATCGCTTGGTAGGCCACATGTATATGACTCTTGAGGGGATCTTCGGCGTTCCGATTGATGTCTCCTCCACGTTCATCATCCTCTTCACCATTTACGGCGCTTTTCTTGAGTTTTCTGGAGCAGGAAAGTTTTTTATTGACTTCTCCTTTGCGGCCATGGGAGGAAAACCGACTGGTGCAGGCCGGACCGTTACCCTCGCCTCTTTTCTTCTTGGAGGTCCTTCCGGCAGCGGTGTCGCGACTACGGTCACGTTGGGTTCTGTAGCCTATCCCATGCTCGCCAAGGCAGGTTATAGCAAGGATGCCGCCGGTGGACTCCTCTCTGCGGGCGGAATCGGAGCCATCCTCTCACCGCCGGTGCTCGGGGCGGCCGCCTTCCTCATTGCCGAGTTTTTGAAGATCTCCTATCTCGATGTGATCATTATGGCTTGTATTCCCACCTGCCTCTACTACTGGTCCATCTTTCTGATGGTCGAGATCGATGCGAAGAAGTTCGGCGTAAAAGATATTTCAGTGGATAAGACCTATAACCTTTGGCAGCTCACCTACCTTTACGGATTTCACTTTATATCCCTGATCGCCATTGTAGCGATAATGGTCGTTGGTTTCACGCCCATCATGGCTGTCTTCTGGGCAACGGTAGTGGCTTTTGCAGTCAGCTTCATCCGGAAAGAGACGGCCCTTACCCCACGAAAGCTGATCAAGGCATTGAGGAGCGGTTCGATCGGCGTGTTAAGCGTTGGCTCAACCTGCGCTGCCGCGGGAATCATTGTCGGAGTGGTCACCCTTACCGGCCTGGGATTAAAGTTCAGTTCGATCATTATCCAATATGCAGGAGGAAGTCTCTTTCTGACAGCCATCTATACTGCCCTGATCGTCTGGGTGATCGGATTGGCTGTCCCAGTCACTGCTTCCTATATCATCGCCGCAGTGATCGCCGCTCCGGCACTGATCCAGTTGGGAGTTCCGGACTTTGCCGCGCACATGTTCGTCTTTTACTATGCCATCCTTTCAGAGGTCTCTCCTCCCACAGCCCTCTCCTGTTTTGCAGCGGCTGCCTTAACCAAGGGAAATCCCTACAAGACCACCATGTACGCATGGAAATATACCCTCCCAGCATTCATCGTGCCCTTCATGTTCACGCTCGACCCCAGGGGAGTGGGTATTTTATTGAAGGGGACGCTGACCGATATGATCTGGACAACGACCACTGCTTTTTTGGGGATCGCTGCCCTGGCAGGCGGAGTGGAAAACTGGTTTTTTAAGAAGACGACCCTTTATGAGCGGATGATGCTCATTGCCGCAGGATTATTACTGGTCTATTCAATTCCCCTTTACGATGCCATTGGTTTGGGTTTGATGATCCTGGTCATTGTCCTGCAGAAATTAAGAAAAGAATAGTGTTGCAATGTTTGGTTTTAGGCAAAGGCAAGGGCTAAGAAGCCGGTTTTTTAAATTGGGTTATGTCATTGGTCATAAAAAAGCTTCACTTAACCTTTTACCTTTTAACAAAATTGGCTTCATTGCCTTAACCTATAGATCCAAGTCATTTTTTCTTGCCCTACCCATTCTCTTCCTTCTCCTCTCTCTGACCGGCTGCGGAAATCTCCTCTATTTTTCCAAATTGGGATGGCACCAGTCCTTTATTACCTTCCAGAGTGTTCCTGTGCAGGAAGTTCTCATTGATGAAACTGTTGGTGACGAAGCAAAAGAGAAGATCCGCTTCATGCAGGAGGTTAAACGCTATGGAGAGGAGAAATTGGGATTAAAAAGGACAGGGAGCTACACAAAATATTTTGAGGTCAATCGGCCTGTCCTTCATGTCATCACAGGCAGCGAAAAGGACCGTCTCGAACTCTATCACTGGGATTTTCCTATCGTTGGGAAAGTGACGTATAAAAGTTTTTTTACCTTAGAAGGGGTCCAGAAGGAGAAGAGGATTCTGGAGGGCAAAGGGTTTGACACCTACCTCCAGCAAGCTGCCGCTTACAGTACACTCGGATGGTTGAAAGACCCCATCTTTTCGACGATGCTGAAGTGGGACAGGCCTTCACTGGCTAACATCACTCTCCATGAGATGGCTCATACCACCATCTATTTTAAGAACGAGACCGATCTGAATGAACAACTGGCGACCTTCATCGGGAATCAGGGGGCCATCGATTTCCTGTCTGAGAAGTATGGGGCTGGTTCAAAAGAGGTGGCCCTGGCGATCGATTATCAGAAGGATGACCTGCTCTTTGCGAATTGGATCGAAGAGGCTTACAACGGGTTATCGAAATTCTATTCCCAACCCATCTCGAGAGAGGAGAAATTGAAAGGACGAGAGGAAATCTTCGAGTCGATTCAGAATAAATTCGCAAAGATGCAGGGGCAGTTCAAAACAGATTGCCATAAGGGATTTGAAAAGACAAAACTGAACAATGCGGTTCTCATGGCCCACCGGAGATATCTTTACCGCCCCGATCGATTTGAAGCCCTTTATGAAAAACTGGGCCGGGATTTAAAAAAGGTGGTAGAATTTTTCAAGGAAATTAAATCTTCAGGAGATAAAAGCGGATTAACTTCTTTTAAGGAATAAGCTTTCCGAATTTTTTTTAACCTCCGAACTCTGGACTCCGAACTCCGAACTTTGAATTACCTTTCCCTCTTTCCCTCAATGAATTCCTCCACCATCCGTTTGGCGTCATTATCTGGAATTTGGATCGGGGGGTGTTTCATCGCATAGGCGGAGATGGAGAGGAGAGGGCCACTGATTCCTCGGTTGCGGGCGATCTTGCAGCACCGGATGGCATCGATGGTGATCCCACCGCTGTTGGGAGAATCTTCCACGGAGAGTCTCATTTCGAGATGCAAAGGAATCTCTCCAAATCCCCTTCCTTCCATCCGGAGGAAGCAGACCTTGTTGTCATTCTGCCAGGGGACATAATCGGATGGGCCGATGTGAATATTCTCTGGCTCAAGAGGGACACCGAGTTGTGACTGAATGGCTTCAGTTTTAGAGATCCGTTTGTTCTTCAAACGGCTCCGGTTGAGCATGTTGAGGAAGTCTGTATTTCCGCCTGTATTAATCTGATAGGTCCGGTCCAGTTTCACTCCACGGTCCTCAAACAGTTTGGCCAGAGCCCGATGAATGATGGTAGCGCCCATCTGGGACTTCACATCATCCCCTACAGCCGGAATACCTTTCTCCTCAAACCGTTTTGCCCATTTGGAATCGGAGACGATGAAACTGGGCATACAGTTAACCAAGCTGACCCCGGTGTTCAGACAGGCTTCTGCATAGAATTGGGTTGCCTGATCCGATCCCACAGGAAGATAGTTGAGAAGAATTTCCACACCTGATTCCTTGAGAACCTTTTCCACATTACAGGGTTTCTCATTGGCCACCGTGAAGATGCGGTCTTCTGGGTAATCTTTCATATGTTCAGAAACGCCATCGAGTGGTTCCCCCATAGAGACGACGACGCCTGAATTGTTGAATTGGGAGTAGATCGTCTGAGTGCAATTAGGCCTGGCAAAAATGGCCTCGCGGAGAGGTTTGCCAACTTTTCTACGGTCAATATCAAAAGCTGCTCCCACCTCGATATCCCAGGGCCGATAGCCTCCAAGATCCACATGCATCAACCCCAGGGGGTCAAATTTCGGATTTTTCCTACTGTGATCCCTGTAGAATTCAATCCCCTGGATGAGAGCGCTGGCACAGTTTCCGACACCTACGATGGCAATTCGGATCGAACTTTTTTTCATAAACGTTCAGCCTTTCCGAAAAAATCGTATCCTATTTACAACTTCAAATAATTATCTCATTTCATTTCGATTGTCAAGAAATTTGGCAAATTTAGGGAATCCCATAAAACCACACTTATTTCACACTTATTTCTTGACTTATCTTTTTCAATTTGTTAATTTCCGCAACGATTCAGCGTTCCCTAAGGTCATTTTGCCGATGAGAAAAAAAAGGAAATCGACACTCCTCCATCAGCCTGTTCAATCGATCGATTTGAGAAAAACCCAGAGTCTTTATGATCTGGTCCAGGCCTTCCAGCGCACCTCTTTTCAGAGCCGGAACCTCTTTAAATGTTTTGAGGTGTTTAGAAAGATGCTTTCCGATCCATCCTGCATCATTTTTATGGGGTTATCCGGTGCCATGATTCCGGGCGGGATGCGGAGGGTGATCCATGATATGATCGAGATGAAATTGGTCGATGTCCTCGTCTCCACGGGCGCCAACATGTTCCACGACCTCTTTGAGGGTTTCGGATATCGACATTATATCGGGTCCGTGGAAGGGGACGATGATGCACTGAGGAAGCACCGGATTGTGCGGGTCTATGATGCCCTGATGGATGATCACGAGATTAACCAGGTCATCAAACTTCTTTCCGAGGTTCCTGAGGAGTTGGGAGAGAAGGCCGTATCTTCAAGGCGATACCTGGAGGTTCTCGGCAAGCACATACGAGATGATGGATCGATCCTCAAGACAGCCACCCGGTGCGGCGTTCCAGTCTTTGTCCCCGCCCTAAGCGACAGTTCGATTGGGATCGGTTTGACCTTTCTCCATGCCCAAAAAAAAGATCCCTCTGACGGACTGATTATCGACCAGATTCGAGATAATTTTGAGATTGCACAGCTCAAAAAAATGGCTAAAACGACCGGAGCGATCTATATCGGAGGGGGGGTCCCGAAAAATTATATTCAGCAATTGGGGCCAGTGAGCGAACTCCTCTTCCTGAGAAAGAGCGGTCACCGGTTTGCCTTTCAGGTGACCACGGATGACCCGAAATGGGGCGGCCTCTCAGGGTGCACCTTTGAGGAAGCAAAGTCCTGGGGAAAGATTGAGAAAGAATCAACCTATGCGGCTGTCTATATGGATGCCACTGTTGCCCTTCCCCTGCTGGTCGGGGCCATGTTTCAAGAAGGAAAGGTCTGCCGAAAAAGAAAGAGACGGCAGTTTATATGGGAAGGGGACCGACTGAAAACCATCAAGTTTTCATAACCTTCTTTTGTATTGATCAAACCCTTCATCTTCTAAACCTCTTTTTCCTATTAGGGTTCAAGGATTCAAGGGGTCAAGGGTTCCAGCAAAAAGTCGAGAAAAGTGATCAAGCATATACGAATCCTTGAACCCTCGACCCCTTGGGCCCTTCTCTCCTGATGGAGGGGGTTGCAAATGGGGGGTAAGGGTTATATTATATTTATTAACCCCTGAAAAGAAAAGGAGTTTGGTGTCAATGAAAGATTCCGATTCAAAAATCCCGGACCAGAAGGAACTGGAGAAGGAACTGAATGAGTATTTAGGGAAGAAGTATGGAGACCGGATCCGGCTGGTCGTTCCCATGCTCTTTCCCAAACCTCATGCTGAAGAGGTCTCGAAAGAAGAGAAAGAGACCGGTGAGAAGAAGAAACACCATATTCAATTCGATCTGAAACCCGAGGAGCTGGAAGCCTTTCTCAATGATTACATCATCCGGCAGGAAGAGGCAAAGGAGATTCTGGCCACTAAGATCTGCACCCACTTCAACCGGATCCAGTTCACTGAGCAGAGAAAGGGAAAGACCCGGTATGAAGGGGTCGGGCACATTAAAAACAATATCCTGATGGTTGGGCCCACTGGCGTAGGCAAGACCTATCTGATCAAGTTGATTGCAAAGAAGATCGGTGTTCCTTTTGTCAAAGGAGATGCCACAAAGTTTAGCGAGACGGGTTATGTGGGAGGGGATGTGGAGGATCTCGTCCGCGATCTCGTTTATGAGGCCGATGGCGATATTGAAATGGCTCAGTATGGAATTATCTATATCGATGAGATCGACAAGATCGCATCATCCAACCATACCATCGGCCCGGATGTTTCAAGAACAGGAGTCCAACGGGCTCTCCTCAAACCGATGGAAGAGACGGAGGTGGACCTTAAAGTTCCCCATGATCCGATTTCACAGCTGGAGGCTATCGAACATTACCGGAAAACCGGAAAGAAGGAGAAGCGGACGATCAATACGAAACATATCCTCTTCATCATGAGCGGAGCTTTCAACGGCCTGGAAGAGATGGTGAAGAAACGACTAAACCAGGAGGGGATCGGTTTCAGGGCGGAGATCCGCTCAAAAGATGAAAGGGCTGAATATCTCAAACAGGTGAAGGCTGAGGATCTCATTGCCTTCGGGTTTGAGTCGGAATTCATCGGAAGGCTTCCGGTCACCGCCGTTTTTGAGAGACTGGAAATAGAGGATCTCTTTGCCATCCTGAAGAATCCAAATAACCCCATCATCTTAGGAAAGAAGAAGGATTTTAAATCGTATGGGATCGACATCCAGTTTGAAGAGGCCGCTCTTTACGAACTGGCGGTGAAGGCTTATGAAGAGAAAACAGGCGCAAGGGGATTGGTCAGCGCTGTGGAGAAGGTGCTCCTTAAATTTGAGAAACGGCTTCCCTCCACTGGAATCAAGCAATTAGTCGTAACCCGCGAGGTGGTCAGACATCCGGAGCAGGAACTGGAACAATTGCTCGAAGACCCGATGCATCCCGAGAGGGTGGCCAGGTTCGAAAGGCTTTTTTCACAGGAGAGGTTGGAGTTGAAGGAGTCGATTTTGAGGAGGGAAGGAGAGTTTCGTAGACGCTATGGCATCGCCTTTCCAGAGAGCAGGATCAATCTCATTGCCCGGAGGATGGTGGATAAAGGTTACGATGTCAACACTGTTTTTGAAGAAGTGGTGGAGGTTCAACGACAGGTCGAGGAGTTTGAAAAAGAATTCCAACAACGAAATGGAGTACGACTCCAGTTTGACAGCGAGGCCATTGATCGGATAACGGACATGGCCCTTGAAGAGGATATGAAAGGGCAGGTCATTTGCTCCCGCCTGTTAAAAGATTATGAACATGGGATAAAATTGATCCGGGATAGAGTCGGCCGGAGGGAATTTGTAATCACCAAGGAGGCGATTGATGATCCGGAAGAATACCTCAACCGGATCATCCAGGAGGCCTATAGCCAGCGGTTCGAATTGGAAGCTGAAGGTAAAGGATAATGGCAAACCGGGATTACTATGAAGTTTTAGGCGTCAGCAAGAGCGCCAGCGATGAAGAGATCAAACGGGCTTACCGGAAACTGGCCATGAAATATCATCCGGACCGGAATCCGAATAAGAAGGAGGCAGAGGAACGTTTCAAGGAGATTAACGAAG
>Ga0194113_10000626_pt1 | contig 47108 bp, 27 predicted proteins | sample TA2MahC200mmetaG_FD_146193 | JGI IMG/M metagenome (GOLD analysis project Ga0194113, IMG submission 146193) | Freshwater microbial communities from Lake Tanganyika, Tanzania - TA2015017 Mahale Deep Cast 200m | ecosystem: Environmental > Aquatic > Freshwater > Lake | place: Tanzania: Lake... | reverse complement strand
CGGATCGTGCAGAGGGCCTCGCGAACGCTGTCCGGATCATCGCCGAGAACGTGCCGCCACCTGCCGCGCGGATCGGCGAGGGTGTAGGCGGCGCGCCGGCCGTCCTCCGTCCACCACATCAGCGCGATAGCACCGGGCACGCTCCACTCCGTCAGCGCGTCGCCCCAGAGCCAGCCGAAGTCCACGTCGGCCCACTCCACCTCGCCGCACGCGACAAGCCACGGAACGTCCGCCGAAGTCACGGGCAGCGCGTGCAGCGTGCCGGAGGAGGGCGGGAGCCTCTCCAGGTCGATCGTCACCTTCGCGAAGCCGTGGCAGGGCACATAGCCGTGGCGAGGGTAGTAGCTGGGGTGGCCGCACAGGAAGGCGACGCCGAAACCCTCTTCGCGCCCGAGTTCGTGGCCAAACCACAGGAGTTCGCCGCCGATGCCTTGCCGCTGGTAGCCGGGATCGACGGCCACGGGGCCGACCGCGAGGGCATCGACCGTCTCACCCAGCAACCGGATCCGTGCCGGCGTGAAGAGCGCGTGACCAACGCAACGCTGCTTGTCCCACGCAGTGATCGAGCGGCGCCGGTCGAAGCCCGGGCAGTAGGCCCGCAGGTAGCGCACGAGGTCGTGCTCGTCAACGCGCGGCACACCGCCCTCGGTGTGGTGGACCATGAAGGCCCGGAAGTTCACGAGGTCGATGGCCTCTTCGTCGCCGGGTTCTTCGCTGCGGATGACGAACGGCATCTCAGCCGTCCCTCTTCTCGGTGGGCTTGGGTGCCAGGACCTGGTAGAGCTCGGGGCGGCGCTGCCGGAGGATGGTCTCCCTCAGGTCGTTGGCCATCTCGGGCACCTGGGTGTCCTGGTACTCGGGCAGGTAGCCCTTCGGTTCGTGCGGCTTCCAGTTCCGGATGAAGCGCTGCGGGCGGTCGTTGTCCAGGTCGATGACCGCGGTGACGAGTCCGTTGCTGCGGTACTCGGTGCGGGCGACGGGCACGCCCGTCGGCTCGATGATGAGGCTACGGTGCATCGTCTCCTGCGTTGAGTGCGTCGCCTGCACATGGAAGAGCTGCGCATCCATCGCGCGGGAGGTGTCGCGGAGGTTGCGGAAGAGCGCGTCGGGGCCCCAGCTCTGGGTAGGAGTGAAAATGATGTCGGCGCCCTTGACGCCGTAGGTGCGGTCGAGTTCGACCATCCACTCATCCGCGCAGATTCGCACGCCGATCCGGCCGAAGTCGGTCTCCAGTATCGGCGTGTCCTCGCCGACGATCTGCTCGTCGTGAGTCTTCGCGATCTTGTAGTAGCGCCCGACCTCGCTGCCATCGCGGCCGTAGAGGATCGCCTCGTTGCGTTCGAGGCGGTCCGCCACACCGGCGATCAGCACGTACATGTTCCACTGCTTCGCCTTCTCGGCGACCTTCTTCAGATTCTCCTTGGCGGCGGCCGTCTGCTTCTCGACCTTCTCCGGCGGGCCGCCCGAGATCCACACGAACTCGTAGGTGCAGACGATGTCGGTCCCGAGCTTGCCGGCCTCGTCGAGCTTGCTCAGAAGGTCATCGATGCCAACGTGGTTCTCGATGGCGGTGACGCGGATCTTGCGCTTGGCCCACTGGCGAGGCTCGGGCAGCGCAACGGGGTCCGTGAGGGCCTTGAACGCCGGGTTCGCGTTGGCGGCCCGGCCGAGGCCGCGCAGCTCCTCGGCGGGGATCACGGCCGTGGCTACGGAGCCCTTGCGCGTGGTCGAGGCGACGCGCTCGCCCTCGCGGTCGATGATGTACGACCGGCCGATCTCGCTGCCGCGGTAGGGCGGGAAGTTACACGTGATCCAGCCGTCGGCGGCGCGCGAGTAGCGGGCGCAGGCGATGAAGACGGTGTAGTCGGCGGCCCGGCCCTCGCTCGGCAGGTCCTGCTGGTACTCGTCTTCCACCGGCTCAGGCGCCTGGCTCCAGAAGATCATCCGCGCGCCCTTCGCGGTGTAGACATGGTCGATGTCGGCGAAGAACCGATCGCTCCCGATGCGCATGGCAATCTGCGCAAAGTCCGTGTTGAACACGGGCAGGTCATCGCCGAGGTCCATGTCCTCATCGGGCATCTTGTGGGACTTGCGGTACTTGCCGACGATCTGTCCCGTGCGATCGCAGAGGAAGGAGGTCACGTAGTGCTTGTCGGCGCTAGCCTCACCCCCCGACCCCCTCTCCTGAAGGAAGAGGGGGAGAGCAACGCTGGGCTGAGCCGTTGGCGTTGCCCCCTCTCCCTTCAGGAGAGGGGGTCGGGGGGCGAGGCGGGCAGCCTCGACCTCGCGCAGGTTGCCGATCACGTACATACCGTACTGCTTCGCCTTCTCGGCGATGGCCTTGCTGAGCGGGCCGGGGATCGGTTCCCCCTCGGTCTTCACGCACTCCATCGGCAAGCAAACGATGTCCGAGCCGACCATTCCCGCCTCGTCGAGGCGGTCCAGCACCGACTCGAGCGACCGCCCCTCGTCGCTCCAGGGGAGGGTGACGACGCTCGCGCGAATACGCTTGAAGCGGCGCTTGCGCGCCTCCTCGCGGATCGTCTGGTTCGCTCCCTCGGAGCCGACGAAGGCGGCATCGTCAATGGCGATGTCCGCCTCGACATTCGGCGAGGTGCCCACCGCGACGATGATGTCGGTGACGAATCCATCGTCAGCGTGCCGCTCACCGCGGGTGCACCAGGCCTTCAGCTCCTGGTAGGCGTTCGACACGGCGAGCTTCTGCCACTCGGCGGAGGGCTGCACGGTGGGGCCGTGGTAGATGAAGCCGAAGGTGCCGATACCGATCTTGATGCTGACCGGCACGTTCGTCTTCACCCAGAAGGAGATCTCCTCCAGTTGCGGTATGATCGGGACCGGGCTGTCGGGCTTGAGGTTCCAGTAGGAGAGGTGATTGGGCGTCTCGTCGCCGAAGCGAAGATGGAGTCGGCCGCCCCAGCCTTCGCGGCCGAGGTTCTCCGCCGCGCCGTTCGCCAGGACCTCGGTTGGCTTGTCGCCCCACGTGTGCGCAAGGAGGTCTTGGGCGGGGGCGCCGTCGAACGTCGTACGCCAGATGTCCTCGGCCCCGGCGGGGAGACAAATCACCAGCACAGACGTGATCGTGATCACACTTGGCGTCATTGTGGGCTCCCGGGCGTCCATCAGTCGAAATCGGATTCGCCGTCAGAGGAGGGGCGTCCTGCCCGTCCGGGGAATGCGGCAGGCAGCATGGCGTCGGCAAGCGGGTTTGTTGACACCCAACTCAGGGTATAGGTATAATCCGACTGACGCATGGTAGGATGAGAAGTGGCCCCATATGGGGTAGGGTTACTGTACTCCCTGCGCTCATCGCATAGCGCGGGCGGTCTGCCGTCCGTGCTCGTCTGCATTTCGCACGAGGGGACCTCGACTACACGCCACGTGGCGAGAAGGTGGTAACTCATGCGGGCTTCTGCACGCCGCCTCATGATCGGGCAGATTCTGGTGCAGAAGGGCTTGATCACCGAGCAGCGACTCAACGAAGCGCTCGAGATGCAGAAGCAGACGACGCAGAAGATCGGCGAGGTCCTGGTGGACCTGGGGTACGTCGATCAGCGCCAGCTCTTCGAGGCGCTTGCCGAGCAGCAGGGCTTGCGCTTTGTGGACCTCACGCGTTACTCCGTCGATCCCGCGATCGCCCAGCTTCTCGACCGCGCCACCGCGGAGCGGCACAAGGCGATTCCCATCGCTCGCGGCGACGGCACGATGCAGGTCGCGATGGCGGAGCCCGACAACGTCATCGCCCTGGACGACCTGAAGATGCGGTTGCAGGTGGCGGTGGAGCCGTTCCTGGCGGTCGAGGAGGCGGTCAACCAGGCCATCTCGCGCGCCTACGAATCCGCGCCCCGCGGAGGCACCGCGACGGCTACCGCGACGGCCGCCTCATCCGGCGGAGGCGGGAGCCGGGACTTCAGTGGTGTGGACATCGCGAAGCTCACGGAATCCATCCGCGACTCCCGCTCGCTGGGCACCGAAGAGGACGTGGTATCCGAGTCCGAGCAGCGGATCGACACCGACCGCCTGACGGACATGACCGAAGAAGCGCCGATCATCAAGATCACAAAGGTGATCATCCAGCGCGCCATTGCCGAACGGGCCAGTGACATCCACGTCGAGCCGATGCGCAAGGGCGTCCGCGTCCGCTACCGGATCGACGGCGTCCTTCACGAGGTCCTCCCGCTGCCCCGCTACGTGCACGCGCCGCTCATCTCCCGTCTGAAGATCATGGCCGAGATGAACATCGCGGAGCGCCGCGTTCCCCAGGACGGCCGCATCCATATCCGCCACGGGGACAAGGACTACGACCTGCGCGTCTCGGCGATTCCCACGACGCTGGGCGAGAAGATCGTCATGCGGATTCTGGACAAGTCCAGCGTTCTCATCGGTCTGGACTCGCTGGGGCTGGTGACGGACATGCAGGCGGAGCTGGAGAAGCTGATCGTGCAGCCGAACGGCATGATCCTCTCCTGCGGCCCGACGGGAAGCGGCAAGACGACGACGCAGTACTCGGTCCTCAACAAGATCAACTCGGTCGAGAAGAACATCATCACGATTGAGGACCCCGTCGAGTATCAGCTCGCCGGACTCAGCCAGGTCCACGTGAACCGCAAGGCGGGTCTGACGTTCGCTGTCGCGCTGAAGTACTTCTTGCGGCAGGACCCGGACATCATCATGGTGGGAGAGATCCGCGACCTGGAAACTTCGGAAATCGCGATCCAGGCCGCTCTCACGGGCCACTTGGTGCTCAGCACGCTGCACACGAACGACGCGCCGTCCACGACGACGCGTCTGGTCGATATGGGCGTGGAGCCATTCCTCATCTCGGCGTCGATCATCGGCGTCCTGGCGCAACGTCTGTCGCGGAGGATCTGTGAGAACTGCAAGGAGCCGTACGAGCCCCGCCGCGACATGCTGCTCACCTTCGGGTTCGACCCGGACTTGCCGGAGAACCAGGACCAGGTCTTCTACCACGGCGTGGGCTGCGAGGCCTGCCGGCATACGGGGTACCGAGGCCGGATCGGGATCTTCGAGCTGATGGTGATGACGCCGGAACTGCAGGAGATGGTCGTGCGGCGTGCGTCGCACAACGACATCAAGGAAGCCTCGGTCGCGCAGGGCATGGTGACCCTGCAGCAGGACGCCTTCGCCAAGATCCTCCGGGGCGTCACGGACCTGGAGGAGGTCACGCGCGTGGTCTTCACGGCGGGCCAGCAGATGTAGGGCCACGTACCGAACGAGGGGAGAACTCGATGGGTCAGCCACCGCCTCCGAGCAACGGACAGGCCGCGCAAGCGGTCGCGCAAGCTCCGCCCGCCGAAGCGCCGGCGCCTCGCCGGCGTGTCGAGCTGAAGCCGATCCACGACGTGCACATCGACGAGCTGCTGGAGATCGTCGTTGAGCACAACGCGTCGGACCTGCACCTGGCGGTCGGGCTGCCGCCGGTGATCCGCGTGGACGGGTCGCTGCGCAAGACGCGGTACGAGGCGCTGACGGCGCAGGTTGCCCAGCGGATCATGTACGACATCCTGCTGGACGAGCAGATCGAGCGCTTCGAGACGGAGATGGAGCTGGACTGCGCGTACCAGCTGCAGAAGATCGCCCGGTTCCGGGTGAACGTCTTCAAGGACCGCAGCACCATCGCGGCGGCCTTGCGTCTTATCCCGACGCGCATCCCTACGCCTCAGGAGCTGGGCCTGCCGGCGATCGTCGAGCAGCTGGCGCGTCGGCCGCGCGGCCTGCTGCTGGTTACCGGCCCGACGGGTAGCGGGAAGTCCACGACGCTGGCCTCGATGGTGGACCAGATCAACCGCGAGCGGTCTGAGCACATCATCACCGTTGAGGACCCCATCGAGTACCTGCACACGCACAAGAAGTCCGTCATCAACCAGCGCGAGCTCGGCCAGGACACCCACAGCTTCCAGGCGGCCCTGCGCGTCGCGCTGCGAGAAGATCCCGACGTGCTGCTGGTGGGTGAGATGCGCGACCTGGAGACGATCGCGCTCGCCATCACCTGCGCGGAGACGGGCCACCTTGTCCTCGCGACGCTACACACGAACAATGCGGCGGAGTCGGTGGACCGCATGATCGACGTCTTCCCGCCGGAACAGCAGGAGCAGATCCGCATTCAGGTGTCCAACAACCTGCTGGCGGTACTCTCGCAGCAGCTCCTGCCCCGCGCCGGTCAGCCGGGCCGTATCGCTGCGATCGAGGTCATGATCGCCACCGCTGCGATCCGCAACCTCGTCCGCGAAAACAAGGCCCACCAGATCACCTCGATCATCCAGACCAGCGGTGAGCACGGGATGCAGACGATGGACCAGGCCCTGCGCGACCTGTACCAGCAGAGCATGGTGACGTATGAGATGGCGATGCAGCGCGCTCAGAACCAGGAGGAGCTGAAGAAGCTCATCTACGGGCGCGAAGAGGAGCGGTGAGGAACTGCCGGCGGGAATCTGCGGAAGGGGCGAGGCGGATTCGGGCGAGGAGCGTCACTAGGATCGACAGCGATCGTCGCTTCACATCCGGCAGGGGCGGAGCCAGTTCGGCGGGGCGACCCGCGGGGGATAACCAATGCCTACCTTCGAGTACATCGTAGCCGACAAGACCGGGAAGAAGAAGAAGGGCAAGCTCGAGGCCGACAACCGCGAGATCGTCGTCCAACAGCTGCGGGACCAGGGGTTCATCGTCACCCAGGTCCAGGAGGCGGCGGCGGCGGCGCCGCAGCGACGGGGCGGCTTCCGCCTGCGGCGCAGGGTGGGCCTCAAGGACCTCTCGATCTTCTGTCGCCAGTTCGCGACCATGATCAATGCCGGTGTATCGCTGGTCCGCTGCCTCGACGTCCTGGAGCAGCAGACCAACAGCGTGAACCTCAAGGAGATCATCCGCGAGATCCAGACGGAGGTCGAAGGCGGAGCGACGCTGTCGCGCTCGATGGCTCAGTACCCGCGCGTCTTCTCGAACCTGGCGGTCGGTCTGGTGCGCGCGGGAGAGGTCGGTGGTGTCCTCGACGAGACCCTCGAACGGCTGGCGGGCTTCCTTGAGAAGGACATGGAGCTGCGCCGCAAGATCAAGGCCGCCATGACCTACCCGGTCCTGGTCATGATCGTCGCGGTGGGAATCGTGACCTTCCTGGTCACCTTCATCCTGCCCAAGTTCATCGCGCTGTTCGAGGAGCTGGGCGTGAAGGAGTTCCCGCTGCCCACGCTGATGCTGATGAAGGCCAGCCGCTTCATGACGAGCAAGTGGTGGGTCTGTCTGATCATCATCGTCTGTTTGTGGGTCGCCCTGGGCCGTATCAGGGCCACGAAGACGGGCCGACGGTATTACGACATCGTCAAGCTCAAGGTGCCGGTCTTCGGCAGCCTCAACCACAAGATCGCCGTGGCGCGGTTCGCCCGCACGTTGAGCACGCTGCTCAGCTCCGGCGTCCCCATCCTGCAGGCGATGGAGACGGTAGCAGGTACCGTCGATAACAGCATCATCTCCGAAGCGATCCTCCTCTCGCGAACCGCCATCCGCGAGGGCGACACCATCGGCGACCCGCTGGCCCAGAGCCGGATGTTCCCGCCGATGGTCGTGCAGATGATCGCGATCGGCGAGGAGACGGGGCAGCTGGACTCCATGCTCTCGAAAGTCGCAGAGTTCTACGAGGGCGAGGTCGAGTCCGCCCTCGAGAGCCTCACGGCGGCTCTCGAGCCGGTCATGATCGTGTTCCTGGGGTTTGTGGTTGGGTTCATCGTCATCTCGATGTTCCTGCCCCTGATCTCGATCATCGGCTCGCTGTCGCAGAGCTAGGGAACAGGTGACAGGTCAGAGGTAACAGGAACGCCGACGGCGGAGGGAAGCGGGCGATGCGCGGGCGGCGGGACTGGCTGGTGATCGTGCTGGGGATGGTGGCGGCGCTGCTGCTCGGCCTGGCGCTGATCGAGTTGGTGGTCGTCTATCCGAAGTTCATTGCGCTCTATGAGGAGATGGGCGTTCAGGAGTTCCCGGTCCCCACGCTGATCTTCCTGAAGGTCAGCCATGCCCTGGTTGGCAAGTGGTGGGTGGGCGCGCTCCTGTTGATGGGTCTGGCGTCAGCGGGCAGGCTCCTCGTCAGGCGCACAGCAGTCGGGCAGCGTTGGTGGGGTCAGATCAGGGAGCGCCGACAGCAGATCGCGCTGGCGGCCGCAGTGAGCGGGGCTGTGCTTGGCCTAGTCGCACTGCCCTTGGTGTGGTTGTCGCTGTTCCTGCCCATGGTCTCAATACACGCGCAGTTGGCCGCGCCGTAAAGGGGTCCGGGCCGGATGATCCGGCCCGCGGAATCCAGTCGAACCGGGAGCGCCGGCCCGCGAGGGTCCGGCGTCCCTTTTGGCTGCCTACGGGTAGGTGTCCGCGCTTCTCATGCCCCCCGGCCCGATCACCGACTACCCGCTCCTCATGGTGTTGCTGTTCGCCATCGGTTCGGTCGTCGGCAGCTTCCTGAATGTCTGCATCTTCCGTTTGCCCGAGGCCGAGTCGATCATCTCGCCGCCCTCGCGGTGCGGCAGCTGCGGCCACCAGCTCGGCTTCATCGACCTCATTCCCGTCCTGAGCGCGCTGATCTTCCGCTTCCGCTGCCGCTACTGCGGGCATCGCTATAGCTGGCAGTACCCGTTCGTCGAGGCGCTCACGGGCACGATCTTCCTGGCCTCCGTCATCGTCTTCGGGCCGACCCCGGAGGCAGCCGTCACCATCGTCGTCAGCTGCTCCCTCATCGTGATCTTCTTCATCGACCTGCGGTACCTCATCATCCCCGATGGTCTCAACGCGATCATCCTCATCTGCGGGCTGTCGCTGGACGCCTACCTGCTCGCGACGCGGGGCTGGCACAACACTGCGGTGCGGTTCCAGGAGGTCTTCCCCTTGCCTCTGGGGGCTCCGCCGACCAGCGTCGATGCCCTGACGAGCCCCATCCACTGGGTGTACCTGCCACGTTCGGTGGTGGGGATGCTGGTGGGCGCCGGGCTCTTCCTGCTGATCTCGTGGGCGGCGAGCAAGGTCTTCCGGAAGGAAGCCATGGGCGGCGGTGATGTGAAACTCGCCGGCGCGATGGGTGCGGTGCTCGGGGGAGGCTACGTCTTCCTCGCGTACACGCTGCTGTCCATCGTGCTGGGAGCCGCCGTGGGCATCCTGCTGATTGCCCTGCGGATTCGGTCGCGGAGAGACCAGATCCCCTTCGGCCCGATGATGGCCGTGTGCGGGATCATCATGCTCTTCTGGAAGGACCCAATCGCGAGCTTCATCGCGCAGTTGTACCACCTCCCGTAGTAGTAGGTTGGGGACCACTGCGGGAGGTTTAGGCCGCGGCTATGGAGGGTACGCTCCTCAGGTGCGAAGCCGGGGAGGGCCCATCGTTCAGCCGCTTGGCCCACGCACTCAGGAGGCCCGAATCCACGGGCCTGACGTGACGGAGGGAGCCGGCATGACGAATTGGCCGCGGAGACGCGGGTTCACGTTGGTCGAGATGTTGGTCGTCATCGCGGTCATCGTCGTTCTGATGGCCATCCTCTTCCCGGTCTTCTCGCGAGTACGCGCCCATGCGAACAAAGTGAAGTGCATCGCGCACCTCGAGCAGATCGCCATCGCCCTGAAGAAGTACAGCGAGGACTACAACGGCCGCTTCCCCCCGCCCCCGGTGTTCGTGAACGGGCGCTATGAGGGCGGCATCAGCGCGCTGTACCCCGACTACATCGACAACATGGAGCTCTTCGCCTGCCCCGTCGATGTGGACGCGCGGCGCGCGCAGGCGCGGCAGGTGCGCTACTCCTCGTACAACGGCAAGGCCACCAACGCGGGGAACGGCACCTGGGCTCTGAGCGAGGTCTACTACAACTACAACGGGTACACGTTCTCCGGCCCGCCGGGCGGCCCGATCGACTCGACCGGGCTGGACAATGGCGGCACGAACGACGCGGGGTACAAGGCGGCGGTGATGTCGGAGTATGGGCCTGAGGGCCTCCATCAACGCGACCTCCCGCGGCTGGCGAACCGCACGGCGCCGGGCAACACCATCATCACTCACTGCGGCCGACACTCCGACGATGCCGAGGTGATCCTGCGGCTCGACGGCACGGCGGAAGGCAACGCCAAGCGCGGCCGGATGGAACAGGACCCGGACGGCAATGGGCCCAAGGTCGCGCCGTACCTCGGCCAACGGAAATAGCGCAGCCCAGAGGGCCGGCACCGGAGATCGGCGCCTTGGGGCTGCGCGCAGCGCCCCTCTCCGCTTGCCCTCCCGCAACGTTTGTGTAAACCCGGTTTGGGCGTGACGCCGACATGGGCAGCATAGCTCCGGAGGGAGTTGCCGTGGCGAGAACGCAAGTGGGCCTGAGAGCCAGAAGCGGCGCCAGTATGCCCGAACTCCTCGTGGCGATGCTCGTGCTGCTGGTGGGGATCTGGGTCGTGGCCGCCAAGTTCCCGAAGCTGACTGAGATCATGCGCGGCGAGCGCCTGCGCGACCAGATGGCGCGCATGGCCGAGCAGCACGCGGAGAACGCCCGCGCCGGGGCCGAGTGGCTGCCCGTGCAGGTCGCGGCCTATGATCCTGCGCTGGTCGGCCTGGGTAACATATACGGCCTGGCCGAGGGCCTCCCTCCCGTCTACAACGCTGCGGACGAGCCGAACTGGGACGATCAGGCCCGCCCGCTGAACACGGTCGAGAACACGCTGTTGGTGCTGGGAGAGACGTTCCGCGTCCCGGCGCCGGGCCCCGATGCTCCCGACCCGCAGGCTCCGTACTTCCTGAAGGCCGGGCCCGCGGAGCTGGTGTGGTGGGTATACCAGCCGATCCCCTTGACGCGAGACGACGACATCGATCCGAGTACGGTCGTCACGCCGCTGCCCGGGACGTTCTATGCGCAAACGAGCGGCGCGCTTCGCTTCGTGCCGCCGGAGAGGGACCCGCAAGGGAATCCGTTCACCCCCGCGGTGTTGCCCGTGTTGGGTGGCGCGGTGGTGGAAGTGGCCTATGCGTGGGTCGATGGGGCCGGGCAAGAGCACTGGATTCAGGGCGAGAGCGTGCTCTGCCAGCCGAGCGGGGCGCTCAACGGCCTGTGGACGAGCAGCGTCCTGAACGGCGTGACGGCGGGCGGCGGAATCGTGCCCGATTCGGTGACCGCCTTCCTCCGGTCGCCCTACAACGTGCAGAACTACCTGGGCACGCCGGTGCCGACGGCGAACCCGCCGATCGCGGCGGTTGACCAGCGGTACGGGCACGCGCTGTGGTTCAACGCCTCCGAGCAGGGCAAGACGCTGTGCGTCGGCTACCGCCTCCGGACGTACGCCAACCCGGCCGACCCAACCGACCCGGACATCGGGCGGCGCATCCCGCTGATCGTGGAGCGGCACCGCGTGCCCGACCAGCCGTCCGACCCGACGGCGGGCGTCTACGAGGTGGCCCTCGATCACCGGAAGCTCGAGGACGCGGTTCCCCTCTTCTCGGTGGACCTGAGCGGCGCGCCACTGACGGCGCCGTACGACCAGACGCACGTCTTCGCAGTAGACGCGGAAAGCGGCGACATCTACACCGATGCGGACGGGACACTCACGGTGGACTACCCGGCGGACGGCGAGGTGGTCCCGGGTTGGGACGAGGGGCGCATCTCGTTCCCGAGCGGATCGCCGGCCGCAGGGCGCGAGCTGCTGTTCTACTACCGAACGCTCGCGCGGGAGACGGTGCAGCTTCAGCGCGCGCCGGCCTCCTTCACCGAGGACATCTGGAGCGGGCAGTCTCCCGCGCAGCCCGTGCCCGGATGGGCGATCGGACGCTGGTACTTCCCCAGCCGCGACGGCACGACGTATGACCCAACGAGCCCGATCCTCAAGCTGCCGGACTGCTGCCTCTCGCAGACGGTAAGGGTGGAATACGTGGGCCGCGACCAGCAGCGCTTCGTCGAAGTGCACACGCTGGGGACGCAATCGCCGGCGACGGTGACCGTGGATGACCCGGACGTCTCGGGCTCGCAGCCGGCCGCGCGGATCATCTCCGTGAGCGGGGTGTCGGTCAGAGCCTTCGCGACATGGCTGGACCGCGGGCGACTCCGCACGACAAGCGTCGAGGGCCTGCTGGCGGCACAGCTCGAGCCGAGCCTGACCAGAGAACCGCGCGCGACCGTCAGCCGGCCGTAGATCGAGGGATGCAAGGAATGACCACCGGGACAGTGGCACGGAAATTAGGGACAGGCCCCAATTTCCGATGGACGTCATATCGGAAATTGGGGCCTGTCCCTAATTTCCGTGCCTTCACCCTCATCGAGCTTCTGGTGGTGATCGGCATCATCGTGATCCTGCTCGCGATCACGGTGCCGATCGGGTTGCGCCTGCAGGCGGGGAACCGCCTGATGGGGTGCGAGAGCAACATGCACAAGATCCAGCAAGCCCTGAGGATGTACCGGCTGGATGAGGGCGGCTTCCCGCCGTACTTCTTCACGCCGGCTACCAACACGATCCACGGTCGCAGCCTGCTGGCGCTGAAGGACCTGGGGTACATCCGGTCCGAGCGGGTGCTGGAGTGCCCGATGGACGAGCGCGACTACCCGCCCGGGTACGGCCCGGGCGACTTCACGATCGATGCGCCGGTGCCGTATGACGCCGAGGACCCGCTGAGTTACCAGTGGATCGACCCGGACGCGATCACCGCGACCACCATCCCGGCCTTCCGCTACCTGTCACGGCGCGGAGTCGCGGCGGGGGATCGGGATGCGGACCGCGTTCCCAAGGATGGTCAGGGAACGCTGTATCAGCCGGATGACACGACGGTGCTGACCTACTGCCCGTTCCATCGCAAGACCATCACCAAGGGCGGCCGATCACAGTACCTGGTGCTGTTCTACGATGGACGGGTGGAGCAGATGGACGAGGCCCTCTTCCGCAGCGGCGACACGAGCACGACGCCGCCCGAGGAAGCCTGGCGCGTCTGGCCGGGGCAGACGGGCTGGAACAGCGGGGCTCCGTCATACTGAACGCAGTGAGAGCGGGGTACGAGCGTGGCCTGTGTGCTAACAAGAGCTAGACAACACAGCGGGTTCACGTTGGTTGAGCTGCTGGTGGTTCTGGCGATCCTGGTGTTGCTGTTCGGCCTGCTGTTCGCGCCGATGATGACCAGCCTGGACATGGCCAAGGAGGGCCAGATTCGGGCGCGGATGCAGGACACCGCACGGCAGGCGATGGAGGACATCCAACGGACGATCACCAACGCGATTCACGTCCTCCCGCCCCGCGTGGTGACCCCGACCGCGGCGCCGACCCTTGCCTACGTGGAGGCCAGCCAGCTCGCGGCCATTCTCCCGGTGCCGGGATCGCTGACCGGCACGCTCCAGCCTCCCGTCCGGTTCGATGCAACCCGGAACCGTAGTTGGATCGAGGCCGTGCGCTACGTCGTCCACCCCTCCAGCGGCCGGATCGTGCGGAACAACGACGTTGGCATCGACCTGACGGCCTTCCCGCCGGGCACCACGGCGCCGATGTCGCCTTCCCAGCCGGCGACCGGCCTGGAGTACATCCCCTCGTATGAGGACCCCTTCATCCTGTACCGGCAGGTGGGCATCCTGTTCGAGGTGCCGCCGGCGCAGGCGGAGTACAGTTTCGATGGGCGTTCGTACCGCTTTGGGAGTCTCGTGGACGACGGGACCGGCAACCTGGTCTTCTACTCGAACCGTCCGGAGACGGAGAACGCGCTCACGCTCGCCGGGGGCTACGACGTGCCCTGCAGCACCTCTGTCTGCGACAACTGCGGCGCGCGCTATCCGGGCTTCCGCGCGTACGGTGCGGACTGCCCGAGCTGCACCACCGCCGCGGGCTACACGTACGTGTTCGATAGCGTGAAGTTCTCTCCGCAGCACGCGGCCAACGAGCAGCTGCAGCCGCTGCGCGACGGCACGGTCTACCGCGCGGAGCACGGCGCGTGGACCGGCTACGCCCAGGGCGACCCGACGGTGGCCTGCCCGCAGCTCTTCCCGCAGGTGATGGACCCGCGCGTGACCGTGTGGCGCTACAACTCCACCAGCGGCAGCTACACGGACCTGCAGTACGACAGCTACGACCCGGCCCGACGGGGCACGCCGCGGCTCGACGTGACGTGGAACGCCGATTCGGGCGCGGTGAGGTTCGGGCGGACCTACACGCAGACGGTCACGCTGACGGACTCGGGTGGCGCGGTCAGTAGTCTGATCGGCAGCGACGAGGCGGTCGTGACGCCGCTCGATCCGCCGGGGCCGACAGCCCCCAACGGCTACCGGGTTGACCCGACGCCCAACGCGATCATTCTGCCGGACACGGTCAAGGTGCGGGCGGTCGCAAACCTGAACGGCGGCGGAGTCCGCTGGATCGACTACGCGGAGACCGACCAGCTCGAGCAGGATCAGATCGGCGAGTGGCAGTTCGCGGTCAAGCGGGAGCTGCCGCCGGCCGACTGGGCGTCCTGGGTGCCCGAGAACTGGGCGTTGAGCATGGACCTCCTGTTCAACAACCTCGATACCACCGGCCCGCCCGGCCCCGCCAAGTTCGCGGCGGCCCTGGGCGTGCCGCTGAACCAGATCACGAACGTCGAACTCCGCATTCAGTACTGGGCGCGCCGGAACGCGGACATCTTCGGTGGCGGGGGCACGACCCCGACGGCGCGGGACGACCTCGTGCGCGTGGACTACAACACGCGCGGCCTGATCGACCTGAACCTGACGCTGTCGGAGTTCACGGAGTACTTCGAGGATGCCACCAACACGTACGTGCTGCCGGCGCCGCCGCCCAAGCGGCAGCAGGTGGCCTTGCACGATACGCTGGTGGTCAGGAACGCGGGCCGGTGAAGGTAACAGGTGACGGGTGACAGGTAACAGGAACGGCAACGGAAAGACGGCGGGACGGCGGCATCAGCGATGACGGAGACGGGTGAAGCATGAGGAATCAGAAGGGCCAGGCACTGCTCATCGCGGTGCTCCTCATGACGGTGATCCTGCTGGTCGGCGCGATCTTCGTGGCGATCACGATCTACCTGCAAGGTCAGACGCAGCGCCACGGGCAGATGCGCCAGTCCAAGCAGTTGGCGGACAGCGGCATCCAGTACGCGGACAAGATGCTGCAGCTGCACACGGCCGATTGGCAGCCGCCCGATCCCCCGGCCTGGTGTGCAGGGACGGATGGGGCGTTCGACACGCTGGATGCGGTCGTGGACCCTAGCTACGGCGGCGATGACGAGTGGGACCCGGGCTTCTGGGGCGCCGACGGGCAGCCGGAGACGGATGACGACTACTACACCATCGAAGAGCTGCAGCGAGGCTGGTGTGCGCTGCGCAACGGTGGGGCGTTGCCGCCGGATGCGACGAACCCGCTCTTCGCCAGCCGGTTGCCGGCCGACCTGAACGCGCGCGACGAGACGCTGCGAAGTGGCTTCAGCCGCCTGCCCGATCCGCGACGCGGCATCCCGGCGGGCATGGACCTACCGGCGGCGATCAGCGGCGGTCATGTCTTGTTGCGCCTCACGTACGACCCCGACCCGCCGTTCGAGGGCACCGCCGACGAGGACCGCAACGGCGACGGAGTTCTGAACTGGCAGGACGCCGATCCGATGTCGCGCATGGTGCGGATCGAGTCGATCGGCGGGGTGGTGGAGGAGACCTACACGTTCCGTCGGCAGGTCGCATACAAACCGCTGGCAGTGGGGGACTACGCGCTGTTCGTGACGGACAAGAGCGGAACGGGTCAGCCGGCGTACCTGGGGACGCCGCCCGTGATGGACTACCACCGCGACGGGACGGATGCGGGGATGTCCGACCGCATCCTGACGCAATACGCGGGCTCCCTGAAGATCAACAGCGCGGCGATCCTGGTGGGGGAGGAGCTGCCGGCGCCGGCTCCCGCGAACGAGGGGAGCCTCCGAATCACGCTCACCACGAATAGCGGGCCCGGGAGCGCCAGCGGGCAGGCGTATGTGACCCGCGACGCCCTCGAGACTGCGAGCGGAATCAGCTATCGCGACCGCGCCGCGACCCCCAACGACTCGCAGGGCACGGTGATCATCAACAGCCCGACGGGTACCGTGTCGCGGCCGATCAACCCGAGCAGCCCCCAACAGCCCGGGGACCCGGCCTTCGAGACCTATGGGGCGCTGACGGGTGACGGGCAGCCGGCCCTGGCCGACGGCCAGCGAAGCACCGACGACCTGGGTTACGGTCGGTTTGGCGCGGCGTTGGCCGCGCCGAGCCTGTTCCACCGCGACCCGACGAGCGACCGTACGGTGTACGAGGAGCTGACGCGTTACTCGGGGACGCCGGTCGCCACGTCGGGATACTGGACGAACAACGGCGAGTGGGGTCACGGTTCCGGGGTCTACATCGACAACGAGGGTGACCGCCAGTTCCTGAACGCGCACGGCGAATGCGAGATCAGCACGCTCATCGACGATTGGATGCGCAGCGTGTCGCCGACCGACGCCCGCGCGGGTGACAGCGGCTGGAACGGCACACAGACCACGTACACGCCGGTGGGTGTGGAGATCTACCTGGTGGGCGCGGAGCTGCCGGCGGGCACATGCACGGCGCAGGCCGATCCGCGGTCGCCCATCGTCATCCCGGACACGGTGCTGTGGACGCCCGCGCATGTGCCGGGCGAGCCGCAGATCGTCCTGCGCAGGCACGACAAGCACTGGCTGACGGCGACGGGGGCGGACTCCGGGCGCTACACGATGGTGATCGATTACCCGTGCAAGCTGCGCAACACGTGGCCCACGACCCAGGTGGTCTTCGCCGCGGGGAACGTGCGGGTGTGGGGGAACCTGCCGGACCGCGGCCCGGCGCCCGGCGCGGGCGGCGGAGCGACGGCGGCGGCGGCGCCGTACAAGGACTACAACCTGACGATCGTCAGCGGCGGGACCATCTACATCGACGGCTCGATCCTGCAGCCCTCGGACCGCATCGCGGGGTGGGTGCCCGGCGCATGGGATGACCGCAACACGTGGCTGTCCCTGCTGGCGCGCGACTGTGTGTGCCTGAACACGACGCGGATCGTGCCGCAGGAGGCGACGGCGCTGGTCAGCGCCTCACCCGACGATACGGACGATCCCCGCCCGGAGGCGAACCACTGGGAGCTGACCCCCGAGGCGGGGGCGCGGCTGTTCAGCACCTTCCAGTTCGGCGCGGCGCCGGCCGCGAACATCTTCCTGGCGGCAAGCGTGAGTGGCGACGACCCGGGCCCGGCGGCGATCGGGATGAGCCTACAGCGCGGCTGGAACTCGGCGTGGTTGCCGTTCGACTTCGCACAGGGCTACGCCGCAGCCGACCCGCTGTTCTACTTCGTTCCGCCCGGAGTCGCTTCGAGCGCGAACATCTCCAACGCCCTAACCCCGAACTACCAGCCGCTTCCCCCGACGGGCGGCGCGCCCGCAGTGCCGTGGCGCCTGTATCCGGCGGCGCCGCCCAACTCGCCCGACTACTACGTGTGGAACGTCGCCGGCGCGCGCAACAGCCTGCAGATGTTCTGGGCGAACCCCGGGTTCTCGGCCGGTGCGACGAACCCGTGGGTGAAGAAGTGGAAGATCGTCGAGAGCACCTCGTCCGACCCGACCGACCTGTCCGCCGTCCAGCCTGCAATGCACTGCCGGGTGAGCGCCGTCATCTACGCCGAGACGGGCTGCTGGTTCGTCATCCCCGGCGCCTGGTTCGACACCATTGACTCGATCGACGGCGCCCTTGGCCCGGCGATCGGCGACAACATCAACGGGCGGATCGACACGTCCGACGAGATCGCGCGGGCCAACGCGTATCTGCGCTACAACTACGACATCGTGGTGCGGGGCTCGATCACGGAGAACTTCACGCCCCCCGTCAACGCGGTGCAGGAGTGGGTGGACAAGTGGGCCTGCAGCTCGACGACCGCGCTCGGCTCGCGGACCACGATCTCGTACGTGTACGACAGCGCGCTGCGGGAGGCGCGTGACCGCGGCGGCCAGGGCTCGGCGTCGGGGAGCCTGGGCGCGCCGCTCCTGTTGCGCAGCACCGATTCCGCGAACCTGCCGAAACTGCCGTGCATGCCGGTCAGTCCGGATCTGCTGTATTACGGCGAGACGATGTAGGCCTTGGCCCGACTGAAGAGCGGAGGTTCCACCGCATGACGACCGATCGAAAAGGGGCCGGCGCGGGCCGCAGCGCTTGGCCGCCGTCGGCGCACAAGCGCGCCCTTTTCGGCATCGCCCTCCTCCTGATTGCCGCCGGTCCGGTGTTGGGCCAGGCGACGGCGTTCAACTACGCGCCCGGCAAGGTCACGGTGAAGGCGGCTGTCTTGACCGTTGACCCGGCGACGCCCAACCCGAATCTGACAATCGGCGCGGGGATCATGGAGGGGCTGCGGCGGGCCAGCTTCCGGCCGCCGCGCTGGGACATCGTCAACCCGCGAGGCGGAACGGGCATCGGCGGGACCTACACCCCCGAGGGCAGCCCCGCCTACTGGGAGGTCGTGGTCGCGCCGGGCGTCCACACGGAACTCAGCGGGTACCAGCTCCTGTACGTATGCACTCCCGACCTCACGATCCTGGACGCGTTCCAGATCGACTCGATCCTCGAGGCCGTCAACGAGGGCGCGGTGCTCTGGATCGATGAGCCGCTGCCGACGGGGCTGACCACCGGCGCCGCCGGCGCGGGCACCCCGTGGGCGGACTCGCCCTTCTTCTTCATACTCAGCTCCGACGCATACGACGCCGGCTCGACCGTCCTCAACCATGCACTCGTCGCCCGGCCGTTCCGGATCGGTCTCGAGCAGTTGCCGAAGCTCGGAGTCAGCATTCCTCCCGCAGTTGCGCCCTGCCCGCCGACGTGGACGTGGGACATCCTCGACCTCTCGGCCAACCCGCTTCATTTGCAGCCCGTGATCTACGGGATGCAGTGCGGCGGAGGGGGCACAGCGACCCCGATCGCGGCGTGCGGCCGCTACGGCAGCGGTGGGTTCGTGGTTACGGCGGGGGATGTCGGCTCGGAGATCGCGCGGTGGACGGACCCGGAGGACCCTCGCTGGGACGGCGGACTGGCCGCGCCCAGCCCGGTCTACCTGCCCGATCCCCTTCCGGACCAGGCGGTAGACGTGATGTTCGGCTACAACGTCATCGCCTGGGCGACGGGCTGGACGCAGTCGCGCCAGTCGGCCCGCGGCGCGGGCGCCTCCAGCGGCGAGGTCCGGGCGGACCTCGACATCAAGTGGCAATCTCTGGACGTCGGGGCGGTGGCGGCGTCCCCGGTCATCGACGACTGCGGGCGGGCGTTCGTGCTCTCCTACTACCCGACGCCGACGCTCTACTGCTTCGACTCCGACCCCGAGCAGGACATCGACGGCGACACCCTGGCTGATGACGGCGTTCCGGACTACGATGGGCCCGGGAGCGCGGACCTGATGTGGTCGGCGGGGTTCGGCAACAACGAGACGCCCCGGAGCACGTCGCCGACGACGGCCACAGCGGTGCCGGCCGGCGGCCCGACGGATGTCGTGCTGGTTTCGACCGTGGACGAGAACGGCAACCGGGGGCATGTGTACTGCTTCAACGCCGCAACGGGAGCGACGCTCTGGACGCGAGACATCGACGGGTACGCGGGCCCCTGTCGGGTGATCACGCTCTCGACGCCGGTCGTGCACAACGCCTACGTCTACGCTCTGTCCTCCGAATACCGGGCGCCGCCGAACAACGTGAACAACGCGCAGGGCCGGGTGCACTGCTTCGATCTGGCGACGGGCGGCGATGCCACGAACGGGTTCTGGTGGACCTACCCCGATTCGGCCAGGGCACCCGGGGGCCCAACCGCGACGCAGTACGAGCACGCGCTGCCGCCGATGGATGACCCCGCGTGGGTGGCGGACAACCAGCGTCCGCTGCTGCCGCCGGTGCCCACGCCGACGCCGTCGGTGTGCAACTCGGCGCGCTACCCGGCGACGGAGGACGCGACCGGCCCGGCCGCGACGTTCGACCCACATCTGGATGCCGTCATCTACTTCGGCACGCCGGTGGCCAGGGTGCTGGACAGCTCGACGGGTGCGCCCGTGATCCTCACGCGACCGTGGGGCGCGGAGTATGCGCTCGTCCCCGCGCCGGCGAATGGGGCCAACCTGCCGTCGCCCGATCCGTTCGTGCACAACCGCAACCACTACCGCGTGATGCTGGATGTCTCGGGCCCAACCGCCGTGACCTCCGCGACCTATGTCTACGAGGGCGTCGCCGGACCGGAGACGGTGTCCTACGGCGGCGCGGCGCCGACGATCTCCGGATCGTATGCCCAGTACACGCCCTTGGCGGTGGAGACGTTCCTGGCGTCGATCCCGAGCGGGTCGGCGAGCACAGGCTACTACGACGTGGAGGCCGGAGCGCGGACACTGTTCGTATACTCGACCCCAGGCGGAAGCAAGCAGGAGTTGGACGTGCTGCCCGGGCCGGTGCTGTTCAAGCGCAGCTACGAGGCGGACCTGGACACGACCCTGAGTGGGGCCCAAGTCGCAGCCAGCGGCCAGCGCCGAGCAGGCGGACAGAGCATCGGCGAGGAGCTGCTGACCGCCGCACTCACGGTCACGCGGAACCCAAACGGCGTGTTCGCGGGGGCGTGGGGTGAGCCGGGGCGCAGCGGAAGCGTGGTGGGTCTGGACCCGGCAACCGGCGACGGGAAGTGGGAGTACGATCTGCGCACGGCGCCGGGCGGCAACCCGACCACGGCAACCTCGCTGCCGACGGGCTTCGGCGCGCGCGTCTACGTGGACGGCCCGACGGCCGATGCGGGGTCGGCGATCATCGGGGCCGCTTCACAGCCGGTCAACCCGGGCACGTCGCCGGATCAGGGGAACCTGGGGCGCGCCTTCGGGCTGGACCCGCGGCCGGACCTCACGATTCGGGTCCGCGTGCCCACGGGCCCGCCGTCCCCCGCGGATGCGCAGATGACGCCGGCGCCGCTGAAGGCGCCGTTTGACACACTGGGCTTCTCACCAGTCGTTCAGATGGCGGACGGGTCGGTCGCCCTGAACTGGGACGCCGACCCGATGAACGTGCCGATCGTCGACCCGGCGTGCTACCGCGTGGACTACGCGAACCGCCGCATCATCTTCCCGGCGGCCGGTGCAGGGAACGTGCGGGCCGTGACGATCAACTCGGCCTCCCCGCCCGCGTGGAGCGGGGTCGAGCTCGGCCCGGTCTACGGGCGGATGCTCATCATCAGCTTCGCCTATGACGCGAACAACCCGGTGACGCCCAACGACCTCTCAGACGACCTCACCATACCCGCGGGTCAGGTGCCGCCGGCGATCTCCGCCAACGAGCGGCAGCGGATGGTCTACCAGGCTCCCGACCTCGCGCGGTGGGAGTACAGCCCGGGCCGGATCCGTCTGCGCAACCATCCGGTGGCGTGGACGGGCGGTGGGTTCGGGTGGAACATCGCACTCGCCAACGGTGAGCCGGTCGCCGGCATTGTCGCGGGCGAGCAACTGGTGACGTTCGGCGGGATCGACTGGCTGCCGACGGGGCTGCTGAACGCTGACACGGGCACCTTTGGCGTCACCAACGCACCTCTGCAGCGTGGGGCCGAGTTGCTCTTCTCGTACTCGGGCGTCAACATCAACGGCCAGACGAGCGTGCCGAACCGGTACGAGCCGCCGGAGCGCCAGCAGATCCCGTATGGCTTCGGGCGCCCAATCGCGGGCGTGTCGGCGGCCAATGACGGTCGGGCGGCGTTGATCGGCACGGAGAGCATGAACCTCGACGCCAGCAACGACATGAGCCCGGACGCGACACCGCACGCGGGGGGCTACTCGTCCGGGGGCTTCGTGCCGGACCGGTTACGTACGCTGGTCGCCATGGAGTGGGACAAGGTCACGAACTTCGTGCGCGGGCGGCTGGTGCGCCCGGCCTACGGCCCGCCGAACATCCCCGGCGTGCCGGTCGTCTCGGCGGCGCCCGCGGTGGACGGAGACACGGTGGTCACCGGGTGTCGTACGATCAGCGCCTGCCCGAACCAGTGGGGCGCCACGCCCGCGGTCAGCTATGAGGGCACACCGGCGGGCCCGCCCGGAGGGTTTGCGTCCGCGCTGACGCCGATTCGCACGGTCATCACGGACAACGAGCGGATCGTGGAGACGGTCGGCTCTGAGCCGGACTGGGAATGCACCGGCACGCGCACGCTGGACTCCTCGTGGGCCAACGCCGCCGCGGAGGCCGCCGCGGTCTACCCGCTGAACGTGCCGACAACACGGCGGCCCTTCAGCCGCCCGGCCAAGGCCGTACGCCTGTCATCGGCGGACTTCCTGGCCACGTACGTCACCGCCGGAGGGGTCGTCCAGCCGCACAAGGTGCCGACCTTCGATCCGGAGGGTCTGCTCCCGGCCGGGGCGATCCCGGACGGCACGGTTTGGCCGCCGCCCGAGTCGGGCGTCGGGCCGGGCAACTACCTGGTGGTGGATACCGGCAACAACCGCGTCGTCGAGGTTGACCGCAAGGGCCGGCAGGTCTGGCCGCTGGCGAACTACACGCTCACCGTGGCGACCAACACCCGACGGCCCGGCGACGGGCTGGGCTTCGACTTCTACACCCACCCGACGAATGACGTGCTCGACCTCGACGGGCCGACGGACGCCTACCGCTACATGATGTGGGACCCGGCCGGCCTTGTGTGGGAGATGCACACGGTCATCGCCGATCCGGGCCACTACCGGGTGATCAACGTCGTGACGACGTTCGACCTCAACCCGACAACCGGCGCGGTGCTGCAGACGCACGCCATCCGCATCGTGACGCCGCCGCTCGTGAAGGCGACGACGGGCCCGCGCAGGGGCGAGTTCGTCCGCATCGCCTACACGAAGGCCCAACCCCTGTTCCATCCGTTCGATGGGTCGGTCAGCGGCTATCTGTGTGCGGCGAACAACCTGCACGAGCTGCTCGTGGTGGAGGCGGGGACCCAGCGAGTCAACCCGCCGGGCGGCGATCCGCTACCGTGTCTCGGCACGACGCCCGCGGGAAACAGAGGCACGTGGGCGATCCTGTCGTGGCTGTATGAGATGGACACGGACGGAGACCCCACCGACGACGAGCGCCTGATCTTCGAGAACATCCGCGACGCACGGGTCTCGATCGACCGCGACGAATATGGCAACCGCTTCCTGTTCCTGGCCGTGGCCTGCGGTCAGTACCGGGGTCCGTTGGGCAACCCGGTCAACGCGGCAGGGATGCCCTTCGCTGCAGCCGGAGCGGCCTGCGTCGAGTTTCGCGTGGGCAGCCCAGTGTTCGATAGCGCGAACCCGGCGACGTGGGTGTTGTTGCCGAGCGCCGCGGGAGCGGCGATCCCCTACTGGTCCTACAGCGAGGCAGACTACGCTGCGGGGCCGTTGGGGCACCTCTGGACGCCGCCGGGCGAGGGCGCCGGGGGCTTGCTCGTGACGAAGGCGTTTGCCCCGGTTTGCGCGCAACGACTCAGCGGCGGGCGGCACCTGGTCACGAACTCGCGCGGGGTGATCGAGGATCTGACCCACCCGAACGTGCCCACGGCGACGAATGCGGCGACCTTCGCGACGCCGCCCTCGCTGGCGGCCGAGGTCTTCGAGGTGGAGACGCAGTACGACCCGAACGCGCCGAACGATCCGACGACGCAGACGCACCTCATCGACTTGCACAAGGTCATCCCGGACCCGTGGCTGGAGGACTGGACCGATCCGATCAACCAGCCGTCGTTCGCGCAGCGCTGCCAGGAGAGCCTGCCCCCGGTCCGTCCATAGCCCGCGAGGTGACAACATGCGGCCGTTCACTGCCATCCTGGCCCTGTGCGTTGCGCTCGCTCTGAGCGCCGGCGCCCTTGCCGTGCCGCCGGGATATGAGGTCAGGACCTTCACCGGACCGGGTCTCACGAGCTACTACCCGGGGGCCACCGCGCCCTTCACGGAGAACACGCTGAAGGAACCGTGGGGCTGCCCGTACTGCGGCTACTCGACCGGCGGCACGTGGGACACGACCGGCGCGGCCGGGCCCCCGTGGGACACGAATGGGGACAGCATCCCCGATGAGGCCGAGACGGCGGGCGGAACGCTCGGCGTCTGTCCGGACCCCTGGGGCACGACGAATCACCCCGCCGGGGTGCCACTGGTGCGGGCGAACCTCGTGCAGCGGTTTGTCGGGTATGAGTGGTTGGGTCCGCTGCTGACGCTCGTGCGGGGCATTCCCTTTCGGCCGGGGGAGGTCAGCCCGACGGCCGTCGGTGGGCCGACGAACACGATCTCGCGCGTCCGCGTGGGGTTTGCCTTCGACTCCACCAACAATATCGGTCTGACCGGGCTGTTTCCTGGTGTGTCGCAGGTGCGGTTCCTGCTGATCCCCCCCGGGGTGAGTCGGCCGACGGCTCGGTACCACAGCCTGACTTGGGCGCCGGGCGCCACCGGGCCTCCGGCCGAGCCGCCCGCGGCGGGAGCCAACCAATGGGGCACGGCTCTGAATCCCGCGGACGTCCGCATCGGCGTACACCCGTGGCGCGCCATCGACGGCGACGTGTATCACGTGCGCGTTCGGGTCATGGACCCCGCGGACTCGGACCTTGACATCGAGGTTTGGAGCGAGGCGAACGGTCTGGAATACAGCACCATGATGCCGAGCCCCTCGATAGGTGTGGGCACGGCGCTCAACATCGTCTGCGCCAGCGGGGCCGTTCGCCTGAGTTTCGCGCCGAACACGTTCACCTGGTTCAGCGACGGAAACCCCGCGGACGTAGACCCACCGCAGTGGTGGGCCTTCGACTTCATCATCTGCAATAGCGCCCGAATCATCCCTACTCAGATGGCCGACGCCGCCACACGCTGGGATCCGAACTGGATCAGCGATCCGACGACGCCCATATTCGGTACTCCGTTGCCGCCGGCCGGTACTCCGCCGGCCAACTACTTCGTCGCCCAGATGGTGGGCGGTCGAGGTCGAGTCCTCGACACGGACGCACTGCCGGGCGGCGCGACGTTGAGCGACGCGACCGCCGTGCAGCTCCGCCTGCGTCCCGGTGAGACCGGCACGGGGATGGTCGCGGTTCTCTGGCGCAACAGCGTTCTGAACATGTGGAGCTACGACGAAGACACGATGCCGGCCGGGCCGTCCACCATGCCTGAGGCGCCGCACCCGAACGGGATTCAGCCGATTGCGGCGCGGTTCTTCTGCAGTCGAGTGGACACGGGGAACCCGACGATCGACCTCCCGCCGGGCGCGCCGGGCGGCGCCACCGAGATGGGCGCCGGCCCCGGGGGCAGTCTGACGATCAGCAACCGGCAGATCGGTGAGGTCATCCGGTGTCCGTTGCACGTGCAGAACCTAACCGGGCGCAGCTCCGGCGACCCCGTTGACCCGTGGATCGACCCCTGGTGGGTGGGCAGCACCATCGTGGCCAACGGCGATGTCGTCGGTGTCGGACCGGGAGGCGACACGCCCTTCGATCCCGGGGGAGCGCCCATAGCGCAGATGGGCGACCCGCTCAGCCCCACGCGAACCATCGGCTGCGGAGCGGTGCACGTCATCGACGGGACGACGCCGTTCTGCTGGTGCGGACGGATGCACGCCCCCGCCATCGTGGCCACGATGTACTGCAACTACTGCGGGACAAAGCTGCTGGGCTTTGGCGCCACCGTCGATGATCTGGAGCGGGCGACGGCGCGCGTGGACATCGATGCCCCCCAGGCAACCGCGAGTCGGGCGACGGTCTTCGACGCCATCCGCAACGACGCCGTTTATTCGCTGGCCGCCGAGTCGGTGCGTGGCACCAAGGATGGGGTCATCGCGCCGGGCGCCACCTACAACAGCGGGGGCGCGGCCTCGACACCGAGATCGGTCACGACCCCCCTGTTCGCGAGTCTGCCGGCGTTCCAGCTCTCGTCCTATGCGCCCGGCGTCGGCGGCCTCTTCACGAACGGTGCGCCCCAGCCGTACCAGGGCGCGTTCCTGGCGTACCGCACCGCCGACGAGGACGGCGTGTGGTACGAGAACCCCCTCACCGGGGCGCACACCCGCCTGGCGAATCTGCTGCCGGCGATGCCCCGGCGCGCGGTCTGCGACGGCAACGGAAGGTGGGACATCCTCTACCGTTGCCCCGACTGCGGCAACAAGCACCTCGCGATGGCGTTCACGACCGGTACGGGCTCCGCTCCGTACGTGTACACGGACAGCTGGACGACCGTCGGTTGGGCGACGGAGCTGGAGTGCAGCTACGGTCGGAACGTGGGCGCGGCCGCGCCGAACACGGCGGCGCTCGAGTGCCCGGGCCACCAGCTCTGCCCGACGTGCGGCTGCTCCTGGGAAGTGCAGGGCGAGGGCGAGAGCGGCATCGAGATGTCGAACATGACGCTGACCGTCTGCCCCTTCGACGCCACGACGCTCGTCACGCCGGGAACGCTGCAGACGCGCATGACGCCCGATAATCTGACGGCCGAGGAGTTCGACCCCATCGTGGTGCAAGCAAACGTCATGCGCAAGGCGCGGCTGACGGCCGACCGCCAGACCGTGAACCTCGGGCGAGTCCTGCGCGCATGGAACACGTCCGTCGGCTCCACGGTGGAGGTAACACCGATCAGCCGCGTCGCACTGACGAATGAGAGCAACCTGACCCTCCCGCGAGATCCGCTGCTGACTCAGGGCGTGACCTCCGCCGCCCTGACCGCGCCGGACAACCGCAGCGTGACGACCTCAATGATCGAGACGCCGGCCCTAACCCGCGCCGACGCCGATCCGACGCCGGAGAACCGCAGCGCTCAGCGGAACGTACGCGCGCTGCCGATCACGGTCTCCCGCGTGTATGCCGCCCGCCCGTCGTCATTCCCGGCGGCAGGGGACTGGGCCAGGCTGTTTGCGCCGGGCGTGGCGGGATCGGCGGGAGGGCAGGCCGTCCACGCGCTGATGCGTGGCGGGACGCAGCTCGAACTCCCGATACCCATCGGCGAAGGCGCCGGCAACTACTCGGGGTCGGCGATGGCGTTCGTGGACACGAATGCCAACGGCGGACTGGACTTCCTCGACCGAAGCATGGGCCTGCAGGCTACCACTTCGCTCGCGACGCCCTTCGACGCGACCGAGGACTATGCGCTCGAGCCGGTCATCCCGCTGACGCTGAGGATGAGAGTCGCCGAGGCGCGTATACCGGGCAACGATCTCGTCGCTTCGGACGCCTCGCCCGCGCCGCTGTTTGTGGACACCAACGGGGACGGGCTGCACGATCGCCTCGACCTCGTGTGGGAGTCGAACCGACCCGGCGCGACGCCGAACTCCGCGGTGAACCTCTATGAGGCGGCGACCGGCCTGGCGGAGATGAGGCTGGCCGGAGGCGGCTCGACAACGCCCGGCATCGCCCGCGACTACATCTGGAATCCCGATGCGACGGGCAACCCGTGGCTCCAGCCGGTCACCGCCGATGGTCTGCCGGGCACGGTCAACGGCAGCCCGGAAGTCTACATCGACCCGGTGGCCAGCAGGCGCTGGCTCCTGTGGCACAAGCTGACACCGACCGATGCCGGCGTCGCCTCGACGCTGTGGTCGGCGTCGGCATCGGGGGACATGTCGGACTCCTTCCAGGCCGCCGGGACGGCGAACTACATCTTCGACTCGAGCCTCGACAAGAGCTGGATCCGCGGCTTCATCAACCCGAACGCGACGGCGCCGGCCAACCACTGGTCATTCTGGAACTCGGGAAAGCGCGGCAAGGAGGAGGTCCACTTCTGCTACGGCACACCTCCGACCGGACAGACCCCCGAGACCTGGGGGTACGACCCCCAGGACCCGAACACGGTGTCCGACGAGATCCTGCCCGTCAGCAACGGCGTCCCGCCGTCCGCCAAGCGTGACTGGGTGGACCTGGACGGGAGCGGCACGTGGATCCGCAGGCCGCCGAAGAGCCCGTTCACCTACGCGAAGGACCCGGCGCCCGTGATGGAGATGGACCCGGCCACCGGCCGCTGGACGCTGCACACGTTCTTCACGGGCTTCGTTCCGCAAGAGGGCAACTCGGACATCTGCTATGCGGCCTTCAGGATGGCAGACCTGGCCAACGCCGACGCGAACTACGGCAAGCTTCCGCACGCGCGCATTGAGGGGCCGCTGGGAGGCGAGGAGCTGAGAGCCGACGGCCCGCGTCAGACTTTCGGCGCGCGCCACCTGGACTGGGTCACGACGCGCCGGCGGCCGAACGAGCCCGCGGACCGCGACTTCATGCGGGCGGTGGCGCCGGTCGATCCGCAGTTCTTCATCCACCTGGTCACCCCGTCGGCAACGGGCTCGACGCACGTTGTCTACCAGGTCACGTGGGCACAGGAAGCGTTGGCGACCGACCCGCTCCCGCACCGGTACAACCGGGCGGAGGGCGTGTACCGCCTCGGCGGCTTGACCTTCACCCAGATCTCCCCGCCCGGGGGCACGATCACGCCGGTCGAGCCGCGCACGGGTCGGCCGCTGGAGCTGTACGTCGATCCGGCCGCGGGGCTGGTGCGGTTCTCAGTGCCGCTGTTCAACCCGTCGGACCCGGCCGATCCCGCGACGTTCTTCAACAGCACCAACTTTGCGGGCCTCGATGACGTGGCGTTGTGGGCCAACTACACGCCGTTCGTCTACCGCATCTGCCGAGACGACGCCAACGACGACTCGCCCTCGGCGTTCTTCGACTACGGCGACCCGACGCTGGCCTCGCCGATCGCCACCCCAGCCCAGCGCGCCTCGTTGGGGCGGTTCGCGATCTTCTGGCGACGGTCGCACGGCGCGTCGGAGCCCCCGCACTTCGGGCGCACGTCCTTCATGTACCGGACGTTCTCGACCGCCATCCAGGTGGGACAGCCTCCCATCGCCGCGCTGACGACGGTGACGGACGTCAGCGGCGCCGCCCCGGTGCCGGTGCCGCCGATCGGGGTCGATACAGCGGCAGGGATTGTTGGGCTGCCCGCCGCGGCGGGCGGCGCCGGCCTTGCCGGTCACCGACTGGAGGTCGTATACGACTCCGTACCCGCCGGCACGGGTGTCGTGGAGTATCACACACTGCCGGGCTGGAGCGAAGAGAAGCGGGTCAACGTCGATACGGTGTATGCGGAAGGTCCGCTGCTGGTGAAGCGGGAATGGTACGCGGTCTCCGTGACGGACGTCGCCGGGACGATGGCGAACCAGTACATACCGCGCTACTGGCTGTTCTGGACCTCACCGCGAGGGCGGTATGAGCCCACGTTCGACCAGAACACCGGGGCCCTGCTTCGCGGCGACTTCTACCAGTCGCGGGACGTGTACTACGCCACGGTGGTCCCGGAGTACGGGACGTCCGTGACGGACTTCACGTTGCCCTCGCGCTAGCGCAGAAACGCGCATTTCAGAACACTCTCCGGCTCGTCAGGCCGGTGGATTTGCCGCCAACTTCGGCTTGACAGCCCGCAGCCGATAGCATAGAATCCGACGAACGGTTCCCGCCGTTGCGGGGCTTACCGTGCCTCGTTGGAGGTCGCCGCATGGCGCGACGATTCACGCACGTCTTGGGCGTTGATATCGGTTCCGACGCGACGAAGATGGTTGAGCTACGGCTTGGCCGCAGTGGTGTGGAGTTGGCTGGCGGCCCCGTGGTCTTCAAGACGCCGCCCAACACCGTGCAGGGCGGCGTTGTCGTTGAGCCCCAGGCCGTGGGCGCGGCGATCAAGGAGCATGTGGGGGCCTTCAGCACCAAGCGCGCCATGTGCTCCGTAGGCGGGCAGTCGTCGTTGGTGGTGCGGATCAGCGAGATGCCTCAGATGAGCGCCTCCGACCTCAAGGAGGCGATCCAATGGGAACTCGAGCGACAGACGACCTTTCCCCCGGATCAGATCATCTACGACTACTGCGTGATCGAGCGTCCGGACGCGGCGGCGGATGCGCCGAACATGGAGGTCCTCCTCGCGGCCGCCCATGAGGACCTCGTGAACGCGCATGTCGAGGCGCTGCACGCGGCGGGCCTGCAGCCGGTCGGAATCGACATCGAGCCCCTCTCCCTCTCGCGGTCAATGGTCGAGGTCTACGGCGAGCAGTTCTCCGACCAGACCGTCGCCATCGTGAACGTCGGCTGCAACCTCAGCGACATCACCATCATCCGCCGCGGACTGCTGAGCTTCGTGCGCTCGATCCCGACCGCGGGGGAGAGCCTCACGCGCGCGATCAGCCAGGCGTTCGTCGTGGACAACGATGAGGCGGAGCGGATCAAGCGTCAGCACGGTCGCGTGGACAGCCTGGCCGGCGGCGGCCACGTGGCCCCCAGTCCGGTGGCGGCCGGCCCGGATACGGGCAGCCTGGACCTCGGCACGCCGGCGCCGCCGCAGATCGCGACGGGCACCGAAGATGACACCGACGCGCCGGTGTTCGAGCTGTCGAGCACCGGGGAAGTGGACTCGCGCGGCGACTTTGAGCCGACGGGGGAGCGCGTCACACACCTGGAGCTGGATGACGCGCACGTGCCGCCGCCGCCGAGCGGTGTCAGCGTGACCGCCATGACGGCCCACGCTCCCAGCGTTCCGGCGGACGCGGCGACGCAGCAGATCTACGACGCCATCGCCCCGATCCTTGGCGAGCTGACTACGGAGCTGCGCCGGTCCCTGGACTTCTACCGGCGCCAGCACCGCAACGAGGCCATCGACCGTCTGGTCCTGGCCGGCGGCTCGGCGCTGATCCCGGGGATCGTGGATTTCGTCGTTGCCGACTTGGCGATTCCGACCGAGATCGCCAATCCGTTCGCCGCCATCATGGCGCCGGACACGGTTGCGCTGGAGTACCTGCGTGACATCGGGCCCCTGTGCGCGATCGCCACGGGGCTGGCGATGCGCGACATGGTGTCCGGCTAGCGGCTTGCATACAGCGATCATCTGCATGTGATGCACCGGAGGTGCGGCGTGCTGAGAATCGACCTCCTCCCCGGACATTTCGCCGCGGCGCGAGCAGCGAAGACCTTGCTCGTGCTGATGGTCATCGCGCTGCTGGTCGTCATCCTGGCCTGCTTCGGCTTCCTGACGATGAGGAAGTCGGTGCTGGCGACCCGCATCCAGGAACGCGACGAGGCCAAGCGCAAGGCGGACGAGGTTCGGGCCATCGAAGCGAAGGCCCAGGAGAAGGAGAACCTCGCCGCGCCGATCGACTCGAAGGTGCGCTTCATCGAGGACGCGGACGGCTGCGGGGAGCAGTGGTGGGCGGCCTACGAGAAGGTGAACCGCTACATCTACGCTCAGGCCCAACTGACGACCATCCGCATCCAGGCCCCTAGCAGCGTGCACTTCGAGGTGAACCTCCCGGATACCACCTCGGTGGGACGGTTCGTGCTAAACCTCATCCGCTGCCCAGACATCTCTAACATCAGGGTGGGCGGCGCTCCGCCCGGCGGCCCGGGCGTTGGCCCGAATGCCCAGGGCGGCGGGGGCGGCGGTGGTGGGGGGATGGCTCCCGCCATGGGAGGTGGGATGCCAGCGCCGGGTGGTGTGCCGATGGCTGGCGCGGGTCCCGAGATGGGCATGATGGGCGGAATGGGCGGAATGGGCGGGGGCGCCCCGGCAGCCGCCTCGTCCGCGGGTGGCCCGATTCATCTGTCCATTGACGCGAGCCTGACCCAACCGCTGTCCACGCCCGCTCCAGGCGGTGGGGCGGCGGCAGCTGCCGGCGGAGCCCCGGGCATGATGGGCGCTGGAGGGCCGGGTGGCGGCATGCCCGGTGGGGGGATGCCCGGTATGGGTGGCGGCATGCCCGGCGGCGGAGGGCCACCGGGGGCCGGACCGCCTGGCGGCGGGCCGCCCGGCGGCGGGCCGAAGGGTGGAGCCCCCAAGGGTGGCGGCGGAGAGGGCGGCTCAGAAGGCGGCGGTCTGAAGGGCCGGGATGCCGGGGGCGGGGACGAGTAGAGACGACGTTGTGGCCCGAAGCGGCCAGCCTGTTCGGCGTACCCGGTGATCCAACGGGAGAGACCAATGTCGAAGCTACGGCCGATATACGTGCTCATCCCGGGTGTGGTGCTGATCATTGCCACCATCTGCGTCTTCGTATTCGTCCTGCTGCCGCCGGTGAACAAGGAAATCCAGAAGGTCACCCAGGACCGTGATACCGAACAGGCCAAGGCCGACGAGAGACCTCAGGCCGAGAAGCGGCTGGAGGATGCCGAGCGCAAGCTGAAAGAGCAGACGATCAAGCTCGAGCGCTACATGAAGACGCGCAGCATCCCGATCTCGCTCTATCTCCCGATGGAAGCGATGATCAAGTTCTGGTACGAGTTGCAGGAAGACCTGGCGCCATCGCTTGAGAAGTACATCGAGTCGAGCGGCTGCCGGATCATCCGAGGGGCGGCGCTTCCGGCGCCGCAGATGGCTCCACCGATTCCCGGGGCCTCGAACTTCATCCGGATCCCGCAGTCGGGTGCTCTCCAGTTCACCGTCCAGGGCACCGAGGCCGAACTCCGGAAGCTCTATACGAGCCTGAACCAGTTCGACCGGGTGGCGACCATCGAGCCGCTCAGCCTGCAACCCATCGGCGGTGGCGAGGAGTTGCAGGCCGAGGTCGCCGTTGTGGTGTACATCTTGGCGGAAGGCCCTGAGGGTGCCGCCGCAGCCCCGGCCGGGGGTGCCGCGGCCCCCGGGGCGGGTGCAGCCCCCGGCATGCCGGGCATGATGGGCGGGCCGGGCGCTCCTGGTGCAGGCCCGCCGGGGGGCGGTGCCGCTGGCCCGAAGGGTGGCGGCGCCCCGAAGGGTGACGAGGGCGGTGGGGGAGCCGGCAGCAAGCTAAAGGGCCGCGATGCAGAGGCAGGAGGCGACGAGTAGGAACAGCAAGCCCGATCGAGCACGCGGCAGGTGCCCTGGCCTGGCGCGCTGAACACCGCTCAGGGGAGGCTCAAGGTGGACGATCATACCAAGGCCAAGGGGCTCATGGCGGCGGGGCTCTTCATCCTCGCGGCAATCGGACTGGTCGTGGTGCTGGTTGTGCTTCCGGCCATCCACAGCGGCAGCGGATCGCCGACCGCGGTGGCGCAAGTTGGGGCAGGCCCCATGTCTCCCGCGATGGGCATGGAGCCCGGCCCGGGCGAGACACCCGGCGGGGCGCCGGGAGCTGCCCCTGCCGGCCCAATGCCGGGAGGGATGCCGGCCATGGGAGGTGCCCCGGGAGGAGCTGCGCCGGGTGGAGCCGCGCCCGGCGGACCGGCCGGAGCGGTTTCGGCAAAGGCCGTGGAACCGCTCGAACCGAGCCGGGAGAACCCCTTTGCCCCGATGGGCGCCGTGGGTGGGAAGGCTCAGGAGAAGGTGAGGCCTGAGTCGGCTTACCGGCCCGGTCCGGCCGGCTTCCCAGTCGGCCTGCGCGAACAGAATCACTATCCGGTTCTAGGACCGAACGGTGAGAGCATCCACGTGCCCAGCGGAGTTCCATCGCCCAGGAGCGCGGCCGGGCCGCAGAGACCGCCGACCGAGGAGTTCCTGCAGGTGCCCGCAATCATGCGGGACGCTCAGGGCCGAGCCATGGTGGTGCTGCAGGCGGGCCCCGGGCAGACGGGACAGGTCCTCCAGGTGGGCGACCGCTGGCAGGGGTTCCGCGTGGAGAAGATCACGAACACCGAGATGGTGCTCGCCAAGCAGGAGGGTGGCCAGATCGTTCGCAAGGTGTTGCGTCTGCGTGTGGGTGGTGGGGGCCGTCCTGCGACCGGCACCGGCCCGACGACGGGCGGGACTCGCCCGGGCGTGACCGTCCCGGGGGCCAGGGGCACCACGACGCCCGGAACCGGTGGCGGCACCCAACCGGGCATTCGTCGGCCCGGCGGGGCTGCGCCGGGCGCCTTCCCCGGCGTAGGGGGAGGCGGAGCGGCCCCGGGGGGCGGTGCTGGCGGGGGCCAGCGCCAGTAGCTGTAGATCACTTCGACCCTGGGACGGCGCGGGAGCCTCCTTCATCCAGGATGAGGCGCCGCGCCGAGACGACAGACTGCCGACAGTCTAGGAGGGTACGCCCGTGACCATCAGAGCAGGGGCACTCATTGTAGTACTGTGCGTCGTCGTCGGGGTGAGCGCGGCCTGGGCTCAGGACCAGCAGCGCATCACCTTCGACGTCAACAACGCCAACATCAACGACGTGATGCGGATGTTCGCCGAGACGGCCAAGATCCAGTACGTCTTCGATGAGGCGGTCAACAAGCAGATCACGGTGAAGCTCCGTGACCAGACTGTTGACGCGGCTCTGAAGACCATCCTCGGCGCGGCCGACCTCCAATACGTGTTCGACGAGGCCACCGGCATCTACCACATCAAGTCCAAGCCGACGCGGCAGGCCGGCACACGGCCCGGCACCACGCCCGTCTCACCCCTGGTCTCGGGGAGCGGCTCAACGCCCCCGCCGACGCGGACAGGGGGCGCCGGCGCGGCTGGTACCGGCCAGGCCGCGGAGGGGGAGAAGGACGAGACGATCCTGCGCAGGATCCAGATCTTCTTCCAGGACCCGCTTCTCTTCTCAGATGGCATGGGCATTGGTAGCGGGATGATGATGGGTGGTGGTATGGGTGGGGGTATGGGTGGTGGTGGGTTTGGCGGTGGGGGCGGTTACGGTGGTGGTGGTCGTGGAGGCGGTGGCTATGGCGGTCGTGGAGGCGGTGGTGGTGGGTTCGGTGGTGGTCGTGGTGGTGGTGGCGGCGGCTTCGGTGGCGGTCGTGGCGGCGGTCGTGGCGGCGGTGGCGGCGGGTTTGGCGGGCGCTTCTGATCGGGTTACACTCACGCGGAGCGCACGTCCGGCCTGCCCGATGGCGAGCCCGGCGGTGTGCCCCGTGGCACGATCGTCCGCACGCTGTGAACCGGCGCGGATCGCGTTCGGGAACCGCGTCATGAACGGCCCAACAAGGGAGGGGAAGAGATGATCCCCAAAGCAGTAGCTGATCGCTCGTCTCTGGTCGCCGCGGGCGTCGCAGGACTCCTTTTGCTGCTGATCCTGTGGTCGCCCGTCGTGGGCGCCCAAGACGACGGGGGAGCGTCGATCCGGCCACCTGCGGCCGCCCTCGTCACCATCGATGCAACGGACGCCTCACTCACCGAGCTGATCCGGATGCTCAGTCGGGCCGCGGACGTGAAGATCGTCTTCGGCAGCGACGTGGACAAGGACAAGCTCATTACGGTGAACCTCCCTGACGTTGACGTGGAGACGGCGCTGAAGGTGATCGTCCAGGCGGCGGGCTGCTACTGGTACCAGGAAAACGACATCTACATCATCACCAGTGAACCCGCGCCCGGCCGCGTCGAGCCGCCGCCTCCCGGGCCCCCACAACCCAAGACGGACGTCCCTGGCGAGGGCGGCACCTCGGCGGGAGACACGCAGCCCCGGCCGGAGCCGACGACCGTGATCCAGAAGCCGCCGGGGATTGATGAGGGCGGACCCAAGCCGCGAGTTCCGCGAAGCCCGGACGAGTTCATCTACCAAATGGTTCCGCTCAACTACCTGAACTGCATCGAAGTGGCGCTGATGTTCGGGGGAACGGTCCCCCCCGATGCCTCGGTTGCCTTTCCCGTGAGGCCCGGGCGCCGCGGCGCGAGCCCGGCCTGGCAGTACGGGGGGGGCGGGTCGGAGACGGGAGCCGCCGGCTGGTTCGGCAGTGCGGGCCTCCGCGGCACGCGGGGCCAGGCCCTGCGTGACGGTTTCAACCAGTTGGGTGGTGGCTTTGGCGGTGGAGGGTTCGGCGGCGGACGCGGCGGCCTCGGCGGTGGCTTGGGTGGTGGTGGGCTTGGCGGTGGCCTGGGGGGTGGCGGTCTGGGTGGTGGGCTTGGCGGCATGGGCGGCGGTCGTGGCGGCATGGGTGGCGGTCTGGGCGGCGGCATGGGTGGCGGGTTCACCGCGCTGCTGCCGGAGGACATCGAGGCGATCATGGCGTTCACTGACGACAACTCCGTGATCGTGCGCGGTACTCCGGAGGCCATCGACGAGTTTCGGGAGATCGTGGCCCTGCTCGACAAGCCGGTCAAGCAGGTAGAGATTGCGGTGAAGTTCGTCTCGATCACCACCACCTTCGAAGAGGCGTTTGGTATCGACTGGGCGATCAAGAACACGCGGATCGAGGTCTTCAACCAGGGGTTCGCGCCGCCGCAGGCGATCAACAGCGTCGTGCGCTTCGCCACGGGCAACCTCGACACGCAGCTCAACGCCCTGGAAAAGAGCAGCCGCGCCACGGTCATCCACGAGCCGCGCGTGGCCGTCCAGAACAATGCGTACGCCAGCGTCGAGTTCTCGACGTCGATCCCCGTCTACAACGCGAATGTCACGTATAACCAGTTCGGCCAGCGCCAGGTCGACTTCGAGATGGAACCCGTGGACGTCGAGAACTACCTGGACGTCATGCCGCGCATCAACGCGGACGACTCCGTCTCCCTGTACCTGATGCCGAACATCTCGAACGTCGCGGGATACGTCGAGGCGCCGGACGGCTCCCGGGCTCCGATCATCACCTACCAGACCGTGATGACCATGGTGCGGGTGCCGGACGGGGAGACGATGGTCCTGGGCGGTCTGATCACGAAGGACGACAGCACGACGAAACTGCACACGCCGCTCCTGAGCCGAATCCCGGTCCTCGGGAAGCTGTTCGACTCGCGCTCCAAGACGCTGAACGATACGGAGCTGCTCATCTTCGTGACGCCGCGCATCCTGCGTGAGGCTCCGACGGACTGACGTGGCAGACGACGTCGCGTCTCGACCTACGTAGGATGGGCAACAGAGCCGGCACCGAAACGGCACGGTAGCACGTGCCGTTTCCCATTACAGGACGGCGCGCGAAGCCCTCGGGTCCCCGCGCGGGGAGGGGCCGAGACGGAGGCGACGGACCGGTGGAGCTAAGGCAGGTGGCAGTGCCGCTGGCGGATCGCCCATACACGATCCACGTAGGGTCTGGTGCGCTGGCGCGTCTCGGGGAACTGGTCCAGCCGGCGACCGAGGGACAGAGCGCCGCGGTGGTGGCGGACGAAACCACGGGCGCGCTGTTCGGCGGGCGAGTGGCCGACAGCCTTGAGCGGGGCGGGTGGCGTTGCCGCCTCCTCACCGTGCCGCCCGGCGAGGCCAGCAAGACACTGGCGGTCGCCGAGCACCTGTGGGCCGCTCTGGCCGACGCGGGCATGGATCGCGTGTCGGTCGTGTTTGCCCTCGGGGGTGGGGTGATCGGCGACCTGGCGGGCTTTGTGGCGGCGACCTACATGCGCGGCATCGACTTCGTCACCGTGCCGACGACGCTGCTCGCTCAGGTGGACAGCAGCGTCGGCGGCAAGGTGGGCGTCGATCTCCCGCAGGCGAAGAACCTGGTCGGCGCCTTCCACCAGCCTCGAGCCGTGGTCGTTGATCCCGACACTCTGACCTCGCTTCCGGATCGGCACTTCGCCGCCGGGCTGGGCGAAGTGGTGAAACACGCGGCGATCGCCGATGCGAACCTATTCGACACGCTCGGCCGCGAGGCGGATCGGGTGAGGGCGCGGCAGACTTCCCTCCTGGGGGACATCGTCGCACGCAACGGCGAGATCAAGGCCTCGGTCGTCAGCCGGGACCCCGAGGAACGAAGCGGTCTCCGCGCTGTCCTCAACTATGGGCACACCGTCGGGCACGCGATCGAACGAGGCGCCCGCGCGTGGGAGCTGTTGCACGGGGAAGCCGTCGCGGTGGGGATGATCGCCGAGGCGAAGGTGGCGGCCCGGCTCGGCCTGTCCGATGCCGAGGTGCCCGCCCAGTTGGAGGCGCTGTTGTTGCGCCTGGGCGTTCGCACGTCCCTGGCCGGGACCGAGGTCAACGTGGACCTGGCCGTGCGAGCGCTGCGGACCGATAAGAAGATCGTCGTCGGCGCGCTCGCGCTGCCCGTGGTTGCCGCGATCGGGTCGGTCGAGATGACGAACGCCGTGTCGGTGGATGAACTGGTGCGGGAAGTGGAGAGCCTGGCGGAGTAGGCGCGCCACCCGGCGCACGAAGGCAGCGAACGTCCCCATGCCTATCGACCTGCACGAGAAGCTCGGGACGACCCCGTTCGGTGAACGGCACCTCGGGTCGGATGCCGCCACGGGCCGGGCGCTGCTCGTGACGAGGCTCCGCCTGGACGACAGCCGGCTCGATGACACCCTGAAGGCGCGCATCCTGGACGCGGCGCGGCGCTACGCGGGCCTGGTTCATCCGCACATCTGTGCGCCGGCCACGGCGGGGTTCACACAGGCCGGACGACTGGTCGTTGCCCAGGAGGCGCCGCTGAGTGTGGGTCTGGGACCCGGTTCGGGCCAGGCCGCGGAATCCGGCGTGGAGACGCTCGTACACGTCTGCGAAGGGCTGGCGTACGCTCATGCCCGCGGCATGGTCCATGGCGCCCTGACCCGTGACTGCGTGTTTTCCGGCGGGCCGCAAGGCACGCGGGTGGCGGACTTCGGGGTGGGCGCGGCGTTGTACGAAACGGGGACGCTGGCAGCGCGGAGCCAAGCGGTCACGGAGATCGCGCCGGAGGTGAAGGCGGGCGCCGAGCCGACGACCGCCAGCGACGTGTACGCGCTGGGCGTCATCGGGATCGACCTGTGCTCGACCGGCGGAGGCCCCGCCGCGCAGTCGCTGGCGGAGCGGGCCCGTCGCGTGCCCGGGATCGGGTTGGCTACCGTGCTCGGCCGAGCCATCGAGAGCGACCCGAAGGCACGGTATGCGACCGCCGAGGAGATGCTGGGACACCTGCGCAACGTCGCGGCGCCGCGAACGGCTCCGCAGGCCAGGGCCGCCACACGAAAGCCCGCCAGGAGCCGAGCCCCCAAGCAACCGGAGCCACCGGCAGTGCCGGAGATGAGCTACCCCAAGGCGTTCGGTCTCATTCTGTGGACCGTCCTGCGCAGCGGGCTTGCGCTGCTGCTGGCCTTGTGCCTGATCGCCGCCGCCGTGGCGGGAGGGCTGGCGCTGGCCTTCAGGAGCACGCCGGGGCTGGTGACGGTGCCGAACCTGGAGGGCAAGACCGTTGCGGAGGCGACGAAGCTCGCGGAGGGCAAGGGCCTGCAAGTGACCATCGGCCGCGAGGCCCATAGCGAGGATGTGCCGGCCGGCCGCGTGATCGAGCACCTGCCGTATCCCGGCAAGGTCGTACGCGAAGGGCGCTCGGTGGAGCTGGTGGTATCGCTGGGGCCGCCGCGGGCGAAGGTGCCGGACCTCGTCGGCAAATCCCGCGCAGACGCCCTCGAGCGGCTCGAGTCGCTCGGTCTACGCCTCGGCACGGTCAGCCGCAAGCCCGACTCGCCCAAGCCCGCCGAGCAGGTGCTCTCCCAGAACCCCCCGCCGGGCAAGGAAGTGGCAATCGATACCGAGGTGAATGTCATCGTCTCAGGCAACCGCCGCACGGGCACGGGTCCGACCCGATCGGGTCCGCGGGCCGCCGACGTGTCGTTCATCGTGCCGGAAGGTCCGGTGGTCCAGCGGGTGAAGGTGGAGGTGCACTACCCAAGCGGCCGGTATGACGTGGTCTACGAGCGGATTCATCGCCCGGGCGACCGCCGCACGGTGCACGTCGTGGCGTCCGGCGAAGCGACGGTCCAGATCCTGATCGACGGGGAGCTGGTGGCGGAGTACGATCTTGAGCCGTCACCTTGACCGATCTTGAACGCCTCCGAAGTCGGTGAACTGGTCGCGCGCGCGCAGGCTTCCGATCGCGGAGCCTTCGACCGACTCGTGGATGAGACGTACTCGATGGCCTACGCGACCGCCTATCGGCTGATCGGCGACCCCGACGCCGCGTGCGACGCGACCCAGGACGCCTACGTCCGCGCCTACGCCTCCCTGCGCACCTTCCGCGGCAACTCAACCTTCAGCACCTGGCTCTACCGCATCGTCGTAAACGTCTCCCTGGACCTCCTTCGTCGGCGGGCGCGGGCCCCGGAACCCCTCACCGCGGCCTTCGACGAGGAGGAGCCGCGCGAGATCGAGGTCGTGGACCACTCGGCCGATCCGCAGAGGGATGTCGAGCGACGGGAGCGACAGGCGGTCGTGCTGAAGGCGCTGCAGCGGATGTCGGAGGACCATCGCACCGTGCTCGTGCTGTTCGACCTCAACGGGCTGGCGTACGAGGAGATCGCGGAGGTACTTCAGGTCCCGCTGGGCACGGTGAAGTCGCGGCTGAACCGGGCGCGTCTGGCGATGCGGGACGCAATCCGGGAGGACGCGGAACTTTTCGGAGCGGTCTGAGGTCGTACGTCTGTCACACGGCGATGTCACGCATCCGGGGGGAGCGTCGTTGATGAACTGCGGGACGGTCCGGGAGAAGATGAGCCTGGTCGCGGAGGGCGAGCTGCCGGCCGAGGAGCTGCTCGTCATCCGCGCACACCTGGCCGAATGCGGAGCCTGCGGCGCGGCGTACCGAGAGCTGCGACAGCTGGTCGAGGACCTGCGCAGCCTGCCGCGGCCCAGGCCGCCGGTCGGGCTACGGGCACGCATCGGCCTGGCACTGGACGCCGTGGAGGAGGCCGAGGCGACGGAACGGACGGTGGTGCGATCGCTGTGGGAGGTCGCCGGGCCCTACCTCGCCGCCGCGGCAGTGGTGGCGATCGCCTTTGGCCTCGCGACGCTGGTCTCGCGGCCCCACTCCCGGGGGCAGGTGGCTCGCGTTCCGACGGGGGTGACCAACGCCGTTGAGTCGCCCAAGGAGGGCCTCCCCGCCGCGCCCGGGCCTGACGTCGCCCGGCCGACGGCAAGCAAGACGGGATCGTCCGACGCGCAGAGCGACGCGGCCGTAGCGGACGCCACCCGACGGATTCGGGAAGCGCAAGACAAGCTCGCCATGCAAGGTCGCGACGCCAAGCAGCCGTGGCCGCCTGAGCTGGGCACCGGCCGGTCTTCCGGGGTCGGAGGCCCGCCCACGGAGCCGCTCGGAACGCGTGGCAACACATTCGGCGCGCCCGTGGGTGGGCAGGAGACCATCCCCACGTTGAACGTCCCGACGCAGATCGATGTCAACTTCCGGCCCCCGAGCGAGCCGGTGGTCGGGACGAGTGTGAGCGGCACCGTCGAGCTCTCCGCGCGGGACAGCATCCCTCGGGTTCTAGTCACGGCGACCGGCGACGAGGGCCTGACGATCGACAAGCCCGGCGGCGTGCTCTACAGCGGGCCTCTGCGAGCGGGCGACGTCGTGCGCGTGCCGGTGCCGATGACGGCCTCCCAGGCGGGCCTGCACGAGGTGCGGATCGACGTGCAGTCCGACGCTCCGGGCGGCAACACGAACGTCAAGGCCTTCATCCCGAACTTCCGCGCCGCCGGCGCGCCGGCCCCGGCCCCCGCGCCGACCTCGGCGGCGGACAAGCCGGTGAACCTCGTCTTCAGGAAGGCCCCGGTGCGCCAGGCGCTGCTCGACATCGCCAGGCAGGCGGGCCTGCGGATTGAGATGGCCGAGGGTCTCGGCCAAGAGAGAATCAGCCAGGATGTTCGCGGCGTACCGGCCCGGGCCGCCTTGCGCGCCGTGGCCGAGGAGGGTGGCTATCAGGTGGAGGAGGAGGCCGGCGTGTTCAGGATCACGCGCGGGACATCCACGGGCGGCGGTTAGCTTCTTGCCCTGGGAGCGAGAGGCATGCCATGGGGCCGATCCTGCACCGCCGGGATCGGCCTCAACGTTTCCGGCGGCGGTAAACCCAGCCTGCGCCCCGGTAGTCTATCTCGGTGATAGGACCAACCTGAGCGTCGTCGTGGGGGTGAACCTGACATGAGACGCGTGCTCCATTGTCTACTGCTGACCGGGATCGTCGTGCTGCTCCTGACGTCCGTAGCCTGCGCCCAGCGGGCGATCATCATCCCCGTCCCGCCGCCGGACGGGCGCGGCGAGCCGCTGGAGATCAGTTCGTGCAAGGTTGACATCGACATCGACAAGCAGGTTGCCGATGTCGGGGTCGATATCGTCTTCCACAACCAACACGGCCGCCGAATCGAGGGGACCTTCCTCTTCCCGCTACCCGAGTCCACGGCCATCCACGATTTCACGATGTACGCCGACGGCAAGAAGCTCGAGGGGGAGATCCTGAAGAAGGAGCAGGCGCGTGAGATCTACGACCGGATCGTCAACCGGCAGCGCGACCCCGCCCTGCTGGAGTACGTCGGCTGCGACCTGTTCCAGGCCAGCATCTTCCCGATTCCGCCGAACGGCGACACGCGCATCCAGCTCAGCTACGAGCAGCTCCTCAAGCGTGACGCAGGCCTTACCCAGGTCGTCTACCCGCTGCACACGGCGCGGGCGGACGCCAGCCCGATCGGGGAGCTGGTCCTCGACATCACCCTGAAGTCGGACATCCCGCTGAAGTCGATCTACTCCCCGACGCATGATGTGGACACGGTGCGCAAGTCCGACTATGAGGCGCGCGTGGGGTTCGAGGGCAAGAGCGTCTCGGCGGACCGGGACTTCATGCTCTACTATGCCACCTCCCAGGACGAGTTCGGCGCGAACCTGATCGCGCACCGGGAGCGGAGCGAGGACGGCTTCTTCCTGGTGTTGCTGGCGCCCAAGACCGGCTTCGGCGAGGAGGAGCTGCCGGCCAAGGACATCGTCTTCGTGTTCGACACGTCCGGCAGCATGGCCGGGGACAAGATCGACCAGGCGCGGCGCGCGCTGGTCTTCTGCCTGGACAACCTCGCGAAGGCGGACCGGTTCAACGTCATCACCTTCGCCACGAGCCTCCGCGAGTTCGATGACGAGCTGGTCGAGGCGAACGACGACACGGTCGAGAACGCCATCGACTTCGTAGAGAAGATGAAGGCGGTCGGCGGCACGAACATCGAGGAGGCGATGACGCGCGCCCTGAAGATGCTGCACAGCTCGACTCGCCCCTCGATGGTGCTGTTCCTCACCGACGGCTACCCAACGGTCGGCGAGACGGACACGGACAAGCTGGTGGACCTCATCGGCGACGAGAACGACGACGATGACCGCATCTTCACCTTCGGGGTGGGCGACGAGGTCAATGCGCAGTTGCTGGACCGCGTGACCCGCGACAACGGTGGCGCCGCCGAGTATGTGCGGCCCAAAGAGGACATCGAGCTGAAGGTGTCCAGCTTCTACGCCAAGGTCAGCCGCCCGGTGCTGACCGACATCGAGATGGACATCGACGGCGTCAAGACCTATGACGTGTACCCAACGAAGCTCGGTGACCTGTTCTACGGCACCGAACTGCGCGTGCTCGGTCGCTACGACGGAGAGGGCGACGCGAAGCTGACACTCACCGGCGAGACGGCCAAGGGCCGGGAGCGCTTCACCTACAACGTCTACCTCCCTCAGCGCGCGGAGTCGTTCGGCTTCATCCCGCGCCTGTGGGCGATTCGGAAGGTCGGCTATCTGCTTGACGAAATCCGGCTGAAGGGCGAGAATAGGGAGCTGAAGGACGAGATCGTCGATCTGGCGCTGACGTACGGAATCGTCACGCCGTACACGTCCTTCCTGGTGAACGAGGACGAGCGGGTCATCGCCCGGCGCCCCGAAGAGACGCGCCGCGCCTTCCGGGACGCCCAGCGCGCGCACGACATGTTCGGCGCGTACGGGGGCGGAGGCTACGGCGGCCTCTCCGAGTCGGCGTACTCGGGCCTCGATGCCCGCGGCGCCGGCATGATGGGAATGCCCGGAGCGCCGGGAGGCGGCGGCATGGGTGGGGGCATGCCGGGCGTAGCTGCTCACCCAGCCGCACCGGAACCCGGCATGGCGCTCGGAACCGGATGGATGCGCAAGGAGGCGGGAGCGGATGCGATAACCGGTGCGCAGGGCATCCGCGGGATGCAGGTGAATGACGGGGAGCTGCGGCTGAACCAGCGCAACGTCCAGAACATCGGTCGGGCGACCTTCTACTACGATCCGCAGACCGGCACCTGGACCGACTCGCGCTACGATCCGCAGCTCGCGACGCTCGAGGTTCAGCGGGACAGCGAGGCGTTCGTCCAGCTCATCACGACACGACCGGATCTGGCACGCTACTTCGCCCAGGGGCCGCGGGTCATCTACCGACTGGGCGCAAGCAACATCCGCGTCGGCGATACGGGGTTCACGCACCTGTCCGCCGCGCAGCTCGCGGGGCTACAACCATGAGCACAGTCGAGCACCGGGGACTGACGACGGAACTCCCGTCGTTGCGAGTTTCGTTGTCTGTCCCCGAAGTCGCCGTTCCCCACCGGCGCAGGCTCCTGCCTGCGCTGGTCGTTCTCCTGGCCGTGCTGCCGGCGCTCGCGCTGGCGGCGGATGCCAAAGCGCCGAAGGTGGCGGTGCTGGACTTCCGGGCGGTCGTCGGCGGAGCGCCGCCGGACTTCGGCGTGACCGCCGCACGGTTGGTCGCCGAGGCCTTCGCGGCTACCGGCCGGTACCAGGTGATCGAGTACGGCCTCGTCCGCGACGAGCTGGCCAAGCGCCAGCTGCGTCCGCCCTTTGGGGTCGGGCACCTGCAGCTCGTGGCCGATGTGCTGAAGGCCGACTTGGTGGTGCACGGAGGCGTGCGGAGCCTGGTCTATGACGCGGCACGGCGCTCGGCGTCGATTACGCTCTCTCTGGAGATGGTGGACGGCCCCACCGGCAACCTCAAGAAACGCGCGGACGGGACAGGCAACCATGTGGACGCGACGGAGCCGGAGCAGCGCGTCGTCCTCGTGGCCGCTCTGGATGAGGCCGTGCGCAAGGCGGTGGAGTCGGCCACGGGCGTGAAGGTCGAGGTCACGACGCCGAGAGTGATGCTGCCCTCCACGCAGGACCTCCCGGGCGCCGCAGCGCCGACCGGAGAGGAACTCTCGACGACGAGCCGCCCGGGCGAGGCGCTTCTGCCGCCGGTCGATATGGGTGAGAGCCTTCCGCGCACGACAACGCCGCCTGCCGAACTGAAGCCCGGGATGAAGCTCCCCGTCGCGGAGCCGAGGGCGTCCGGCATCGTGACCGAAGGCCCCCGGACGGGCGGCCGCGCGGGTGGGGGTGCAACGTCCGGGGGAACCGAGACCGCGGGTACCCCTGCGCCGCCAAGAGGCACGGTGACGATCCGACCGGAGCCAGAGGAGCCACCGAGCGAGGGGGTGGCCGGGGAGGCACTCACGCCCCTAATCCACGCCAAGGTGTTGGCGAAGCTGGCCCCGGACCGCGTGCTGGTCACGCTGGGCAGCGAGTCGGCGGTCACGCCGAAGATGGAGATGGACGTCTACCGCGTGAGCGTGGACAGGGAGGGCAACGTCACGCGGCGCAAGCTGGGACGCATCCGCATCGTGAAGATCAACCCGACGGACGCCGAGGCGCGCATCCTCGAAGGCGGTCCCTTGATGGCTACCGGGGACTACGCATACTACTACGGCGAGTAGTGGTTGGTCAGTCGCGATTCGTTGGGTTCCCAGGAGGACAGGCATTCCTGCCTGTCCGGGCAAGCCTCGGGTCCCTGGGGAGGACAGGCAGGAATGCCTGTCCTCCTGGACGCCAGACGCCCCTCAGTCCGTCGGCTTTGGCACGGTCATCGCCTGCGCGGCGCGGATGACCCGGGCGATCTCCAGCATCCGCTGATCGCCCTCCAGGCGGAACTTCACGGTTCCCGCCGCCTGGTTGAGCTGGTCCAGTGCAGCCACCAGGAGCCCCATGCCCCGGATGTCGAAGAGCTGAGCGCAGTTCGGGCAGGAGCGCTGCGGCTGTTGCTGGAGGCGCAGCACATCCACCGGGAACTCGCACTTGCAGGTGTGGCAGACCAACCAGACGCGATGGATCATCGCACGCACCCCCTGGCTTGGCAGTGTGGACGGCGTTCGGCGCTCCCCGGAGTTGCCCCGCGAGGCAGGAACGAGCGGGGCCGAGACGAATACCCATAGTCCGTGGAGACGCCACGCGACGTGAGCGATCTTGCGTTCATCGGTCTGGACATCGGCAACACGCGGTTGACAGCCAGCGCCGCGTCGGGCGATGGGCAACTGCTACTCAGCGAGGAGCGCGCTGCACCGGGCGACGCCGACTCCGCCATTCCCGTGCTGCTTGAGATGGCAGAGACGGCGCTCGAGTCCGTCCGCGCCACCGGCGGAAGGGTGGCGGGCCTGGGCCTCGGCTTCGGCGGCCCGGTTGACTACGCGCGCCAGCGGACGCGGCAGTCGTTCCATTCGCCGGGCTGGAGTGACATCCCGCTGGCGGAGGTTTTCGCGAGCCGACTCGATATTCCTGCGCTGCTGGACAACGACGCGAACGCCGGCGGTTTGGCCGAGGCGCTCTTCGGCGCAGGCCGCGGGTGCCGAACCGTGCTCTACGTGAACGTCGGCACCGGCATCGGCGGCGCCATCGTCATCGACGGCGCGGTGCACCATGGCGCCACCACCAGCGCCGGCGAGATCGGGCACATGGTGCTCGATCCGCATGGGCCGCCGTGCAACTGCGGCAAGCGGGGCTGCCTTGAAGCTCTGGCCTCAGGCAGCGCCATCGAGCGCATGGCCCGCGAGGCCGGCCTGGCGTTGAGCGGCCGCGAGGTGACGGCAGCGGCGGAGTCGGGGAACGCGACCTGCCGGGACCTGGTCGCCCGGGCCGCTCACGCACTCGGCCTGACGATCGCCAACGCCGTCAGCCTGCTCGACCCGGACATCGTCGTACTGGGCGGCGGCGTGCCGGAAGCGGGCGACGTCTGGTGGCAACCCCTGCGGGAGAGCTTCGGAACATACGTGGTGCCTCAGGCTCAGACCACGCCGCTTGTTCGGGCGGAACTCGGCTACCGGGCCGGTGTCCTGGGCGCCGCGGCCCTGGGCATGAAGGCTGCCGAGAGCGTGCAGGGGGCGCCCTACACTGTGACCGACCGTAGACCGTCCTCAGGTAGGGGCGCGATTCATCGCGCCCATGTGTAGGGGCGTGATTCATCACGCCCAATGCCGTTCTGAGAAGGCCCGACCGGATGATCGACCTCGCGCCGACGTCGGGGCTGCCGCTTACGCTCAATGAGTCGGACCCGGACCTTGCGGTATGCCTCGCGGACCGACTGCAGCCGGGACGCCTCATCGTCCGTGCTCTGGCGGAGCTTCGCCAGGCCCTGGCAGACCCTCAGGCCGACGGCCCCGACCCGGCGTACTACATGTACAACGGAGTGGCCGCGTTTGCGGCCACCGACGGGCGAACCGAGTGCAACTGGCGCTACGACCTGACGGTACTGCCGCCTGGCCGCTGCGGCGACGAGTACCTGCGCAC
>Ga0194113_10000624_pt1 | contig 47185 bp, 42 predicted proteins | sample TA2MahC200mmetaG_FD_146193 | JGI IMG/M metagenome (GOLD analysis project Ga0194113, IMG submission 146193) | Freshwater microbial communities from Lake Tanganyika, Tanzania - TA2015017 Mahale Deep Cast 200m | ecosystem: Environmental > Aquatic > Freshwater > Lake | place: Tanzania: Lake... | reverse complement strand
AATGGCCGGGGCTCGCAGTTCATCCATGTACGCCCAGATGGCCTCGACGGTTGCCTCGCGGATCTGGTCCACGGTCATCAGCCGAATCTCGTCATCCAGCCGCAGCGCGCACCGCGGACACGTCGGTCGTTCGTTGAGGGCCTCGGCGAGCCCGCCGACCATGCACCGCTGGGCGACCTGATCCTCGAGGATTCCCTCGATGGCATCCCTGCCGACCTTCACCTCAATCGCGAGCCGCGACAGCCGCTCCAGCGCCTGGTACTCGATGGAGTCGCGGAAGGTCCCGTACGGCTCAAACCGCGCCGGCCGGTGCTGGGCGGCATGGCAGGCCAGGTACGCCCGCCGATAGGCCGTCATGAACGCCTGCGCCGTGCGCACCAGCTGCGTCCGGTCGCGGAACAAGGCCTCGCCCGAGCCGAGATACTGCAGCAGCCGGTTCCGAATCCGCACCAGTTCCGAGTGGTTGTCAATCGTCAGGCTCGGATCGTGGATGTACGCATGGATGGACAGAATCTCGCGCGCGGGCCCGCGCAGGAAGTCGTCCAACTCCTGGGCGAAGTCGAACAGCGTCCTCAACTGCACACGGCCGCCCGACGCGCCGAGGTACGGCGTGGCGTACTCCAGCGCGCGCTGCAGGCCCGTCGGCGCCGGCAGCGTCTCGTCGAACGCGCTGAAGAAGCTGTCTAACGCCGCCAGCGCCTGTCGCGTCTCCTCCCAGCGCTGCCCGCTATGCCCGAGCCTCGCCGACAGCTCCTGAAGCTGAGCCTTCACCCGCGCGGAGTGCCGAGCATACTGATCGCGCGCCTGCAGGAACTGCTCCCACAGCGACTGCTGCGTCGCGCGATTGGGCGATACAACGCCCACGCCCAGGATCGCGCGCGCCAGCCGCCCCAACTCCTGCCACTCCGCCATCCGCAGGACGGGCGACCGCGCCAGGGACTTCACGCTGGACCGAATCGGCAGCGTCAGGGTGCGCCACGGCTGCGTTACGCCATGCTCGTCGATCGCGGACAGTTGGCCCGTGCGGATCAGCACCGCGATCGTCAGTTCGCTCAGCTCGCCCGGCAGACCAAGTTCCGACTTCATCAGTTGCAGCGCGAGATCGACGCAGTTGAACGCTGGGCCCTGTTCGTGATCCGGCGTCGTGTCGCGCCGCCGGATGTGCTCCATGATGGCGCGCACCGCCGAGCCGTCGGCGGTCACCACCCACCGGTCGCCGTCGATGGCCGCCAGGCCCAACGGCCGCGCGTACCCCTCGATCAGCGCGTTGAGCGGGCTCTCCTTTTCGACCGGCACTTCCCCGGGCCAGACGAACTCCGCCACCAGACGGTCGGTCTCGGCCGGGCCCTCCAGCCTTCGCGATGGCGCGATCGGCGGGAAGCCGGGGAAAAGGCGGCTGAGCGCATGGGAGGCCATCGCGGTGATGGCGCCATTCCAGTCGCCCCTCAGCGGACGCAGCTCATCGGCCGAGAGCACCACGCCCCGGCTGTTGAGCGCCTGACCCTCGTAGTAGGCCGCCGACGCGATCGTGCGGACCTCCTGGTCCAGCGCGGCCCGCTCCTCGTCCAGCCGCCGGCGCAGTCCGGCCGCCTCCGGGTTCGCCGACAGGCCGGGCTCCTGCAGCAGCAGCCGACACGCGAGCCCCGACTTGACCGCGTCCATCTCGTTGTCGGTCAGCGCGCGTGGCGCCCACAGCACCAGCCCCGCCGCCCAGCGCGCGTCCCCCAGCGTACGCGCCAAGGCCAACCAGCGGTCGCGCTGAGCAGAGGCGTGCGTCACGTCGCCGATGTAGACCGCGCAGTCCTCCAGGGTCGCGGTGTCCGACAAGAGGCTGATCCGGTCCGTCAGGTCGCCCGGCTGTAGGGCCGCGACGTTGACCGACTCCAGCACGACGTACCGCGTCGTGTCATGCCACTCGATGTCATGCTGCGTCGCTCCCAGCGCCAACTCGCCGAGCGGCAGCGACGCATCGGAGGCTACGGAGATCAGGTACTCGCGCAGCCGCGCGTCGCTGTCCTCCAGCGTGGCCTTCATGGCCGCCAGCCGCCGCCGCGCCGCGTCGGCGAAGGTGGTGCGTGCATCCACCCGGTAGAGGTTCTTCCCCTCGCCGGCCTGCTCGCGCACCTCCACGAACCGCCCCTTGAGCCGCATGCGCGCCAGCAGACCCTCGACCTCCGGCACGGGGAGATCCGGATGCTCCGGGGTGGGGAATAGCGCGTCCGCCAGTTCAGCAACCGTCGGCGCCTCATTCGCCAGGCGGCAGAACGCGAGCGCCTTGGCCAGGGCCAGGCAGAGGTGCTGCTGCCCGGGCGCGATCGTGTCGGAGTTTCGCGCGTAGTAGTCCACCACGTCGAAGGCGTAGACCGAGACATCCGGGTGATGCGCGATCTGCGACTCGAAGTAGTCATAGGCCTCGGCCGGCGAGACCAGCCGACCGTACGGTCGGGCCTCCCCCGCGGTCATGCCGCGCGCGGCGTCACCTGCAATCGCGGCCTGTGCGAAGGCGGGCAGGCTGCTGACTTCCGAGAAGAGCCGAGCCGCCACCGACTCGACACACCGCATGGTGAACGGGTGGATCGGATAGCACTCCGCGAGTTCCGCAGCGGAGAACGGCTCCATCTCCATCCGGCGGGCATGGGCGGCGTGCAGGTGCTCGATGGCCTCCGCGAAGGACGGCTCATCCGGCTTGCGGATCACCCGCCGTGCCACCACTTGGCGCACGTGGCTGTTCGACAGGGCGAAGGACCCCTCGGCGTACGACTCCACCTGCCCGACGGCATACGGGTGCGTCTCCGCCAGGGCCTCCGGGCTGTGGCGCATCGCGATGACCGTCCACAGCGGCGCGATCTTCGCCCGCTGCGCCAGGAAGGAGAGGAAGTCGAAGTCCACGCCGATCCCGCGCGGGTTCGAGGCCGCGAGGAACGGTGTCAAGCCATCGACGAGCCACAACACGCCGTCCAGTTCGAGTTGCCGCACTGCCTCCAGTAGCGCGGCCAGCCGCTCCACCCGCGACTGGCGGAAGTCGATCGGCAGCCCCACGTCCTTGACGATCCGCCGCGCGATACGCAGGGCGCCCACCGGGCTCTCGGCCCGCAAGTGCTCCCAGCTCTCAAAGCCCGGCACGTTCTCCGCCACCGCCGCGTTCAGCTCGCCCAGATGCCCCGGCGCCAGGTAGCGGTCGATCAGAGACAGCGCATGAGAGAGTTCGGTCAGCGGCACCTTCAGCCCGTATCCGGGCCGCCCAAGCTCATCCTCTGCGCACTGGAACAACACGTCCTCCAGCTGATCCTGCTGGCTCCGATGCGCGGTCAGGTCGGCCATCACGACCAGCAAACGCCCCCCATGGGCGAGCGCGTCGCACAGGTCGCTCAGGCCCGCGTGCGTCGCGGCAAAGAGATCACGCGCAGGCTGCGACTCGGCCAGCAGCCCGAGCAGAGCCAGCATGTGCGACTTGCCGACCCCCGCCAGGCCGTGGAGGTAGAATGCGCCGCCGTGGCGCTCGGGGCGCGTGAGCGACCGCAGCATCGCCCGCAGAGCGGCGTCATTCTCCGCCCCGTCCGGCACGTAGTCACCCACCAGTATGCGCAGGCGCGCGCGTGTCTCGTCGATGAGGCGCCCATCCTCGCGTTCGAGCGCCGCCCTGAGTGCGGCCACCTGGTCGAGCTGAATGGCCCGCTCCAGCGGCGTCGCCTGAACGAGGTCGGTCACCTTGGCGTTGCGGCGTCCCGGATCTCCCGGGTCGGTGGGCCTCTCCACGCTCTATCTCTCCATCTGGTGTGCGTGCAGGATCGGCTCGATGGCCTCTTCCAGCGAGCGATACGTCAAGCGCGCAATCTCCGACCGCGCGTCCTCCAGCAGGCCGTGCCGGAACGCCTGCTCCAACAAGTAATCGACCGCAATCGGTCGCAGCATGAACAGCCGCACGATCAGCCCCGCCCGCAGCCGATCGACTCGTACGTGGTCGCCGTCACCATGGACGGCATACAGGGCATACGCGAACACCGCGTCGGCGGGCATCCCGGTGATTGGGAAGTGCCCCAGGCACCGCCCCTGTGACCGGTGCATCCACGCGGAGCCGAACAGCCCGCCCTTGCGCAGCACGCGCAGCGCCCGCCGCGTCGCCGACAGGTCCCGTATGCGCCAGCGCCGCCGAGCATACTCGGCGACCGCCGCGTGGGTGATCGCCCCCGCGACCTCAAACAGCCCGTTCGCGTTGACCGCCGAGAACTCCTCGGTCGTCATCCCGCGCGGCGTGGCTCGTTCCACGAAGTACGGGTACAAGACCTCGGTTGCGAGCCCCGCCAGCAGCGGCTCGCGCAGCGCCACCACGTACGTGAGCAGTTGCCGACTCGCCTGCTCGTCGAGGCCCACCAGCAGCCGGTGCAGCCCCGTCGGCGACGCGTGCCGTCTCCGGCCGATCCCCAGGCGAGTCAGCACCGTCGCCGCCGCCTTCCGGCGCGCGGCCTCCGTGTCGGCGTCGGCCAGCGGCGCGGCCGCGGCCAGCAGGTCCCCTCGGTTCGTCGTGCCATCGCAGACCAGCCGGGCGACGTGAACGGCGGCCTCGTAGTGCAGCTCCTGGGCGAGCGCCGGACAGCGTGATGGTCGGATCACCGATCGAGGATCCCTTGGGCGGGCTGTGCGCGCCTTGACACGGCCGCCGACTTTGGCTACACTCCGGCTACCATGCGACTGAGCGACACCCTCTCCTGGTGGTGCTGGCGCAAGCCCTGAGCTTGCGGACCGGTGTCGCGCGCTCGCGCGAGATGACCAGACAGGCCGCAGGCGATCGGGGCATCCGAAGCGCAGGCGGCCTTTTTTCGTGCCGGGGCGCCGGCCTGCTATTCGCCGAACGCGGCGAATGTCCTTGCCGGGGGTCACGTGCGTGCAGTGTAGGGGCGCGATTCATCGCGCCCTATCGTGTAGGGGCGCCATTCATGGCGCCCACGTCCCCCGACCCCAAGCCGACGGAGGGAGCTGAACCATGTACGTCCCGAACCTCCAGGAGTTCAGAGCCCGCGCCGAACGAGGGAACCTCATCCCGGTCTATCGCGAGATCGTCGCCGACCTGGAGACGCCGGTCTCGGCGTTCACCAAGCTGCAGTCACACTCGAAGGGGAACGCGTTCCTGCTGGAGAGCGTGGCGGGCGGCGAGAACATCGCGCGCTACAGCTACTTGGCCGTGGACCCCTATCGCCTTTTCACGGCGCGCGGTCGAGCGATCACGATCACCGAGGGTGGCCGTGAGAACGTGAGCGTGCTCCCGCCCGGCGAGGACCCGCTGCACGCGCTGAAGAGGTTGATGGAGGAATATGCGTTCGTGCCGATCCCTGGCTGGGAGCGGTTCTGTGGCGGCGCGGTCGGGTACATCGGGTACGACATGGTGCGCTTCTTCGAGGAGTTGCCCGACGCGAACCCCGACGACCTGGGCCTGCCCGACTGCGCGCTGATGTTCGCGCGGACCATCGTGATCTTCGATCATGTCATGCATCGGGTCCGGGTGCTCAGCAACGCCTCCGTCACGGATAGCCCGGATTCCGCCTACGAGGAAGCCTGTGAGCGGATCGACGAGACCATCCGCGTCCTGCAGGAACCCGCTCCGCAGGCGAAGCGCTTCTCGGTGACGCCCGGCACGCTCCCCCGCCGCGACGCGACCGACTACCCCTCCACCATGACCCGCGAGCAGCACCGCGATGCGGTGCTCAAAGCGAAGGAGTACATCATCAATGGCGACATCATCCAGGTGGTCCTGAGCCACCGGATGAGCGCCTATGTGAGCGCCGAGCCGTTCGACGTCTACCGCGCGCTCCGGGCCATCAACCCGTCGCCGTACATGTTCTACCTGAGCTTCGGCGACGTGAAGCTGATCGGCGCCTCGCCCGAGATCCTCGTTACCGAGGACCGCGGTGAGGTCGTTACCCGCCCCATCGCCGGCACGCGGCGGCGCGGCGCGACCGAGGAGGAGGACCAGGCGCGCGAGGCGGAGCTGCTCGCCGACCAGAAGGAGCGCGCTGAGCACATCATGCTCGTCGATCTGCACCGCAACGACATCGGGCGCGTCTGCGAGCCGGGGAGCGTCGAATGTGACGAGCTGATGGTCGTGGAGCGCTACAGCCACGTGATGCACATCGTGAGCAACGTGCGCGGGAGGCTGCGGCCTGACAGGGACCAGTTCGACCTGCTGCGCGCCACCTTCCCCGCCGGCACGCTCTCCGGGGCACCGAAGATCCGGGCCATGGAGATCATCGACGAGCTGGAGCCCCTGCGCCGCGGCGCCTATGGCGGCGCGATCGGCTACTTCAGCTTCGGCGGCTCCATGGACACGTGCATCACGTTGCGCACTATCGTGATGCGCGGCAGGATGGCCTATGTCCAGGCCGGCGGCGGCATCGTCGCCGACAGCGACCCGGACGCCGAATACGACGAGACCCTCGCCAAGGCCGGCGCCCTGCTGGACGCCATCCAGCTCGCCGAGCAGGGCATGGAGTAGGGACGGGCCGTATGCGGTTGGGAGGGGCCGCATGCAGCGTCTGCCGCCGTCTGCAGGCGATGCATCCGGCCCCAGCAAGCAACGACGTCGGACGGAGGCTCGACCGCCATGATCCTGATGATCGACAACTACGACTCGTTCACCTACAACCTCTACCAGTACCTCGCCGGCCTCGGGGAGGATGTAGAGGTGTACCGTAACGACAAGATCACCGTCGGTGAGATCGCGGAGAAGCGGCCCTCGCGTCTCGTGATCAGCCCGGGCCCGTGTGATCCGCCGAAGGCCGGCATCTCGTGTGAGGCGATCCTGGAGTTCAGCGGGAAACTGCCGATCCTCGGGGTCTGCCTGGGGCATCAGTGCATGGGCCACGCGTTCGGGGGCACGGTGGGGCTGGCGAAGCGACCGATGCACGGCAAGACGAGCATGATCCACCACGACGGGAAGACGATCTTCGAGGGGCTCGCCAACCCCTTCGAGGCGGTGCGCTATCACTCGCTGGTCGTCTACCGCGAGGACCTGCCGGAGTGCCTGGCAGTCTCGGCCGAGACGGACGAACACGAGATCATGGGCCTGCGTCACAGGGACCACCCGACGGAGGGTGTGCAGTTCCATCCCGAGTCGATCCTGACCAAGCCGGGCATGGACATCCTCCGCAGCTTCCTGAAGCTGTAGAGGCCGTCGCCGTCCGCCGTGCTGTCGTTGTCATCCCAGACTCCCAAGCTCCCAGACTCCCAAACTCCTGGGGTGTCCCAATGATCGAGCGCATCCTCCAACAGGTCGTTGACCGGTGCGACCTCACCATCGACGAGGCGGAATCCGTGATGTCGGAGATCATGGGCGGCGAGTGCACGCCGTGCCAGATCGCGGGGCTGCTCGTTGCGCTGCGGATGAAGGGTGAGACGGCAGACGAGATCGCGGGCTTCGCGCGCGCGATGCGAGACAGCTGCGTGCACGTCCGCCCGAAGGCGACGGGGCTGGTGGACACCTGCGGGACGGGCGGCGATGCGCTGGACACCTTCAACGTCTCGACGACCGCCGCGCTGGTCGCGGCGGGCGCCGGCGTGCCGATTGCGAAGCACGGGAACCGCGCGGTCACGAGCCGCTGCGGCAGCGCCGACGTGCTGCGGGAGCTGGGGCTCAACACCGAACTGACCGCCGAGCAGGTCGGCTGGAGCATCGATGAGGTCGGCATCGGCTTCCTCTTCGCGCCGCACCTGCACCCGGCGATGAGTCACGCGCTCGGCCCGCGGCGCGAGATGGGCCTCCGGACCGTGTTCAACATCCTCGGCCCGCTGACCAATCCGGCCGGAGCGAAGCGCCAGGTCGTAGGGGTCTTCGGCGCCGAGTGGGTCGGCCGTATAGCCACCGCGCTGATGCAGTTGGGCGTGGAGCGGGCGCTGGTCGTGCATGGCCTCGACGGCCTCGACGAACTCTCGACCATCGGGCCCTCGCTGGTCTGCGAGGTCGAGGGCGGTGAGCTGCGCGAGACCGAGGTGACCCCCGAAGAGTTCGGTCTACAGCGCGTCACTGCCGAGGACATCGCGGGCAGCGACCCGGCGACCTCCGCCCAGCAGGTCATCGCCGTGCTCGAAGGGGAGACCGGGCCGCGACGTGACATTGCTCTGCTGAACGCGGCCGCGGCGATCTACGTGGGTTCCGCCGCCCCGTCCATTGTGGAGGGCCTTGGCATCGCCGCCCACAGCATCGACTCCGGCGCCGCCCGCCGCAAGCTCAGAGCGATGGTCCGCTTCTCGCAAGGCGGAAATTAGGGACAGGCACCAATTTCCGACGGACGTCATGTCGGAAATTGGTGCCTGTCCCTAATTTCCGCACTTAAAGGACAGCCGACCCGTGATCCTGGACGAGATCGTAGCCAACAAGCGTCTCGAACTCGCCGAGACGAAGCGTCTCCTCTCCCTCGACGAGGTGCGCGCACGCCTCAAGGACGTGCCGCCGCCGCGCAACTTCCGCGCCGCCATCGACCAGCCGAAGGTCTCCGTCATCGCCGAAATCAAGCGCGCCTCGCCGTCGATGGGCGAGATCGCCGACGAGATGTTCGACCCGCGGATCATCGCGCAGACCTATTCCGGCAACGGTGCGGCGGCGATCAGCGTCCTCACGGAGCGCAAGTACTTCCAGGGCGAGCCCTTCTACATCAAACGCGCCCGCAGATACATGCCGTTGCCCATCCTCCGCAAGGACTTCCTCTTCGATCCCTATCAGATCTACGAGTCGCGGATGATGCTCGCCGATGCGCTGCTGCTCATCGTGCGCCTCCTCACCGACAACCAGCTCCTCGACCTGCTCGAGCTGACCCGCGAGCTGGGCATGGCGGCGCTGGTGGAGACGCACGACGAGGAGGAGGTCGCGCGGGCGGCGAGGGCCGGCGCGGACATCATCGGGATCAACAACCGCGACCTGGCGACGATGCAGACTGACCTGTCTGTCACTGAAAGACTGGCGAAGTTCATGCCAAAGAGCGCGATTCTCGTGAGTGAGAGCGGCATCGAGACGCGCGAGGATGTTGAGCGCCTGGCGAAGTGCGGGGCACACGCGGTCTTGGTGGGAACGACGCTGATGAAGGCCGGAGACGCGATCCACGTGGTCATGCGGCCGCTGACGAGCGTCTACCGGCCCGGCTTCGAGCCGGAAGATATCGAGTGAAGGGACATGGGACGATGGCTGCGGTGAAGAAGGGCTACTTCGGCCGCTACGGCGGCCAGTACGTGCCGGAGATGCTGGCTCCGGCGCTCGACGAGCTGGAGGCGGCCTACGAGACGTACAAGCATGACCCCGCCTTCCGCGAAGAGCTGGAGTTCTACTATCGCGAGTACGTCGGCAGGCCCACGGGGCTGACCTTCTGCCCGCGCTTCAGCGACCACTGCAACGGCGCGAGGATCTACCTCAAGCGCGAGGACCTCTGCCACACGGGCTCGCACAAGCTGAACAACTGCATCGGCCAGGCGCTCCTGGCCCGACGCATGCGCAAGCCCCGAATGATCGCGGAGACGGGCGCCGGGCAGCACGGCGTGGCGACGGCGACCGTGGCCGCGCTGTTCGGGATGGAGTGCGTCGTCTACATGGGCGAGATCGATACGGTCCGCCAGGCGCTGAACGTGTTCCGCATGAAGCTGCTTGGGGCGAAGGTCGAGCCCGTGCTGAGCGGGACGAAGACGCTCAAGGACGCCATCAACGAGGCGATCCGCGACTGGATCGCCAACGTGGGGGATACGTACTACCTCTTCGGCAGCGTCGCCGGGCCGCACCCGTACCCGACGATCGTGGCGGACTTCCAGAGCGTCGTGGGCCGCGAGGCGCGCGCCCAGTGCCTGGAGAAGGAGGGGCGGCTGCCGACGAAGGTTGTGGCCTGTGTCGGCGGGGGCTCGAACGCAATGGGCCTCTTCAAGGGCTTCCTCAGCGATCCGGACGTGGAGCTGATCGGCGTGGAGGGCGGCGGGCGCGGCCTCGGTGGCGACGACCACGCCGCCTCGCTGTGCGCCGGGACCTACGGCGTCCTCCACGGAGCGGCCTCGTACATCCTGCAGGATGACGACGGGCAGATCAAGGGCACCCACTCGATCTCCGCCGGGCTCGACTACCCGGGCGTCGGGCCGGAGCACGCCTACCTGAAGGACACCGGCCGCGCGACCTACACGCTGGCGACGGATGACGAGGCCCTCGAGGCGTTCCTCCGCCTCAGCGAATGGGAGGGCATCATCCCGGCGCTGGAGAGCGCCCATGCCGTCGCCTGGGCGTTAACCCACAAGGACGAACTCACCAGCGACGACGTCGTGATCATCAACCTGTCGGGGCGCGGCGACAAGGACGCGGAGGAGGCCCGGCGGGTCCTGGAAGGCCGGCTGTAGAGGCAAGGGAACCGCGGAACACACGGAATACACGGAAGGGAAGGCAACGACGGCCCCTTGAACAGGATCATAGAGTCATTCGCCAGGGCAAGACGCGAGGGGCGAGGGCACCTGACGATCTACGTCACAGCCGGCGATCCCTCGCTGGAGACGACGGCGGCCCTCGTGTCTGAGCTGGCCGCGGCCGGGGTCGATCTAGTCGAACTGGGCATCCCGTTCTCGGACCCGCTGGCCGACGGGCCGGTGATCCAGGCCGCCAGCCAGCGCGCGCTGGAACGCGGCTGCACCGTGCAGGGCGTGCTCCAGTGCGTCGCCCGCATCCGAGAGACGTGCGACCTCCCGATCGCGTTCATGACGTGCTACAACCCCGTGCTGCAGATGGGCCCCGAGACCTTCGCCCGGGAAGCGCGGGCGGTCGGCGCCGACGGCGTCCTACTGACAGACCTCCCGCCGGCGGAGGCGGGCGGCTGGTGCGATCTGCTGGCCGCGAACGACCTCGGCGCGATCTTCCTGGTCGCGCCGTCGAGCACGCCGGAACGCGTCGAGCTGGCCACACGGCTCTCGACGGGCTTCGTGTACTGCGTCTCGCGTCCCGGCGTCACCGGCACGCGCGATCAACTGCCGCCGGAACTGGCCGACCTCGTGCAGCGCATTCGGGCGAAGACCGACCGTCCGATCGCCGTGGGCTTCGGCATCGCCAAGGCGGACCACGTGCGCGAAGTCTGCCGCATCGCCGACGGCGCCATCGTCGGCAGTGCGATGGTGAAGGTCATCGCCGACTCGCCCGACGCAAGCACGGCAGTCGAGAGAGCCACGGCCTTCGCGCGAGAGCTGGCGGCGGGGAAGACCCGCTCCTGAGACTGGGAATTCGGGGACACGATCCCAATTCGGTACGGCTGAATTGGGTCATGTCCCCGAATTCCCACCGGGTGGGGAGAGCGTGGCGACCTACACCGCCGAAGTGATCACCCTCCGCGCGACACGCATTCGCGACACGGAGGCGGTGTGCCGCTTCTACTCGGCCGAGCGCGGCAAGATCGAGGCCTCTGCGCGCGGCATCGGCCGGCCCGGCAGCAAGCTCACCCCCGCGACCGAGTTGTTCGTCCTCTCTCGAGCGATGTTCGCCGAAGGCCGCAACCTCGACCACCTGACTCAGTGTGAGGTGCGCGAGGCCTTCTACGCCCTGCGCACGGATGTGCGTCGCATGGGCTGCGCCGCCTTCGTCGTCGAGCTGATCGACAAGACCACTGAACCGGGCGACCCACACCCCGCGATCTTCGAGCTGCTTAAGACGGCCCTGAGCGTGCTGCGTGACGCGGCGAGTCCGCACCTCGTCACGTGGGCCTTCCAGGCACGTTACCTCTCGGAGATCGGCATCGAGCCGCAGATGGACGCGTGCGTCTCCTGCGGCGAGACCGACGAGGCGCAGCTTGTGGCGTTCTCGCCCGGCCTCGGCGGCGTGCTGTGCCGAGCTTGCGCCGGCGAAGACGACCATCGCGCGATCTGCCCCGGCACGCGCCAGACCTACGCCGCGCTGCTGCGGCTTGGCCCGGAGGGAGCCGACCGCCTGGGTCTGGAGCCCCGCGTCGCCCGCGAACTCGCCTGGCTGCTGAACGAGCACCGGCAGTTCCACGTCGATGCAGAGATTCGCAGCGCGAAGTTCCTGGGGCAACTGGCGGGCCGATTGTAGCGTGGCATCGGCGGCTCGCCGATGCAGACCGCGCCTCATGGGCGGGCCGCCCATGCCACCGGATCAGGGGAGACCCTCGATGGACAACTCCGACGTCGTCCGCATCCTCGATCAGACCGCCGACCTCCTCGAGATCCTCGATGAGGACGTCTTCAAGGTCCGCAGCTATCGGCGCGCGGCGGAGAGCGTTCGGGGGCTGGCGCAGGACCTGTCGAGCATCCGCGAGGGCGAGGGGCTGCAGAGCATCCCGGGCATCGGCAAGAGCCTCGCCGGGAAGATCGCCGAGCTGCTCGACACGGGCCGGATGGGTTACCACGAGGAGCTGAAGGCACAGGTCCCCGAGGGCCTGCCCACGATGCTGCGCGTGCCGGGGATGGGGCCGAAGAAGGTCGCGCTCGTCTGGAAGGAGCGCGGCATCCGGGATGTGGACGAGTTGGAGGCGGCCGCGCAGGCGGGGGAACTGCGGGACCTGAAGGGGATGGGCGCGAAGACCGAGGAGAAGATCCTGAAGGGGATCGGCCTCTATCGGCAGGGCGCCGAACGCGCGCTCCTGGGAGACGTGCTGCCGGTCGCTGAGCGCATCGTCGAGGAGCTGAGAAGGCTCCCGGAGACGATCGAGGTTGCGTATGCGGGCAGCACGCGCCGGATGAAGGAGACCGTGGGCGATCTGGACGTCCTCGCGACGAGCCAGGCGCCCGAGGTCGTGATGGAGGCGTTCAGGGCGCTCCCCGACATCCGCGAGATCATCCTGGCCGGCGACACGAAGACCAGCGCGCTGCTGGACATCGGCCGACAGGTCGATCTCCGCGTGGTGCTGCCGGAGTCGTTCGGCGCGGCCCTGCAGTACTTCACGGGCTCGCAGGCCCACAACATCGCGCTGAGGGAGCGCGCCCGGAAGATGGGCCTGACCGTGAACGAGTACGCCGTATCGAAGCTCACCGAGAGCGGGGAAGAGGGCGAGCGCGTCGCGGGGGCCACGGAGGAGGAAGTCTACGCAGCGCTTGGGCTGCCCTTGATCCCGCCCGAGCTGCGCGAGGACCACGGGGAGATCCGCGCAGCCGAGGCGGGCGAGCTCCCCGCGCTCCTCGAACTCGCAGACATCCGCTGTGACCTACAGATGCACAGCGAATGGAGCGACGGCTCGCACCCAATCGCGCAGATGGCCGAGGCCTGCATGGCGCTCGGGTACGAGTACATGGCGATCAGCGACCACTCGCAGTCGTTGCAGGTGGCCCGCGGGCTGCAACCGGGCCGCCTTGCTGCTCAGAGGGTCGAGATCGACGAGCTGAACGCCACGCTGGCGGACACGGGTAGTAGCTTCCGCGTGCTCGCCTCGTGCGAGGTGGACATCCTGTCCGATGGTTCGCTCGACTACACTGCCGAGCAACTGGCGGGCCTGGACATCGTGCTCGCCTCGCTCCACCAGGGCTTCACCGACGACAGGGCCCGCATGACCAACCGCGCGCTCAAGGCCATCACTTCCGGCCGGATCGACGTGCTCTGCCACCCGACGGGCCGGCTGCTGCTGGCTCGTGAGGGCTACCCCATTGACATCGAAGCCATCATCGAAGCAGCCGCGGAACATGACGTCGCGCTAGAGGTGAACGCGTTCCCCGAACGTCTAGACCTATGTGACACCCACGTTCGCCTCGCCATCGAGCGCGGCGTCAAGATCAGCATCAACACCGACGCCCATCGGGCCGAGCATCTGGGGTTCATGCGCTATGGGGTCGCCACGGCAAGACGAGGGTGGGCGACGAGGGACGACGTCATCAACACCTGGCCGAGGGAGACGCTGATGGACTGGGTCAGGTCGAGGAGGGAGCGATTCGGATGAACCGGGAAGCCTGGGCCGTCGCCGTGTGTGTCGCGGTCGTGTGCTTCGCCGTAGGGTTCGCCGGCCTCTGCATCCTGGGCTACCTCATCAGGCCGGGGCTGTGAGCACCGACTTGCGCCCCGAGCGTCAACCATCCCCTGATGAGCCCCTCTGCTTAGGCCGACCCAGCACCTCGTCGAGCTTCGACCCGTCGAACGGACCAATCAGCATGAGCGGCGCATCCTTCGGAGGCGGCTTGCGTCCTCTGCGCATCTCGCGTATGTCCCTCATCGTGAGGTTGAGCTTGGTATTGCCGAGGCGATCGATCAGCCGCTGGCGCAGCCGCGCCCCGATCACCTCCTCGAGCGCCGTGATCACCGTCTGTCGCTTGGTCTTGGCCCCGGTCAGGCGTTGTGCTTCCTCGAGGAGTCCGTCAGGCAGCTCGACGGTCGTTCTCATAGCGATCACCCCCGCACCGGTTCCAGACATGCCTCCGCCAGGAACTCGCACAGGTGCCTCACTTGTACGTTCAGCCCGGTCTTGCGGATGCCCGAGGCGAGTTGGATCACGCACGCGGGGCAGGAGGTGATGAGGGTATCCGCGCCGGTTTCGCGGATGTGCTCGATCTTGCGGGCGAGGATGCGGCGGGACAGGTCGGGGTTGGTGAGGTTGTAGGAGCCCGCGCCGCCGCAGCACCAGTCGGCCTCGGGCAACTCCACGTACTCGACGCCGGGGATGCGCTTCAGCAGGTCGCGCGGCTGCGCCTTGATCTTCTGCTTGCGCACGAGATGGCACGGGTCGTGGTACGTGACCCTGTGGGGCATCGGCTTGGGCTCGGGGAGGTTCAGGTCGGGGAGCACCTCGGTGATGTCGCGCACCTTGCTGGCGAGCGCGTCGGCCGGTGGGGCATCATCAGTCTCAATGAGGAGACGCGGGTACTGCTTCAGGAACGATGAACACGAGCCGCACTCGGTGACCAGGACGTCGTACTCCGCGCCGGCGAGCACGTCGAGGTTCGCTCCGGCCAGCAGGCGCGCGCCCTCGCGGTCGCCGTACGAGTACGGCGGCAGGCCGCAGCACACATTCGGCGCCACGGTGATGTCACACGCTCCTGCCTGTAGGAGGCGGACGCCGGCTACGACCTCGGCCGGCACCTGGAAGTTGCTGCCACAGCCCACGAAGAAGAGCAGACGCGGACCGGCGACCTGTGAGGGTTCGTGGCGAAACCAGCCCTCGGGCTTGTCGGGCACGGGATGGAAGCCCAGCGCGGGGAGCTGCTCGCGAAAGAACTCGCGGGGCATCTTCTCGACCAAGCCCTCGGCGCTGTTGAGCTTGGGGCTGATGATCTTCAGCAGGCCGAGGCTCCGCGCGAGCCCCGAGATGCCCGTGTTCTTGCCCAGCGAGATGAGACGGGCATACCGCGCGAGGCGCGCCGGGTTGGGCAGCAGCTCCCGGAAGATGAAGCGCTGAAGCCACGGCACGCCGTGGGTCTTCCGGTAGGCCTCGCGCGCCTCGACCATGATCTCGTCGGTCTGTACGTCGGTGAGGCAACTCTCGGTGCACGCGCCGCACAGCAGGCACTGGAAGAACCGGTCCCGCATCTCCTCCAGCAGCTCGGTCCGCCCGCGCTGAACCGCCCGCACGAGGTCGTTGCGCGCCCGCGCGACGCTGCCCTCATGGCCCGTCGCGCGGTACGTGGGGCACGTGCGGATGCAATACCCGCAGCGATTGCAGCGGGCCAGTTCGTTTGAGACGAACTCGGAGTCGATCTTCGACATGGTCATCGGTAGTACATCAGCAAGGCATCGGCGGTAGCACGCCGGCCGGGTCGAACTCGGCCTTGATGGCCGCCGAGATGCGGTCGGGCTCGCGAGGAGGCACGATCTCCCGCGCCCTCCCCGCCGGCGCATCGGGCCCCAACCATCCGCCCAGGCGTTCGGCCTCCCGCGCAAGTTGCGCCGCATGCGCGTCCTCGGCCGCCGCGAGGGTCAGGTGCACCGCACCAGCGCCGAGGCTGACGCGGATGGCCGGGGCCGTCGCGTCGGCCAGGCGAACGAAGGCGCCGACCTCACCCGGCGGGACGACGGCCTTGAGCGCAAGGAAGGGTTGCGAGATCAGCCGCGAGGGCTCTGCCACGTCCTCCCAGAGGGAGGTGGACTGGATCCCGAGGCATTCCCCGCGATGGCCTTCACCGATGGCGGCGAGGCCGACGCGCATCTCGGCCACATCCGCCGCGGCACCACGCAGTGAGAGCAGCACGCGCCACGCGCCCTCCGTCTCCTCGGGCTGCGCGGCACGATGGGCCATGAGGTTCCAGTGCGCGGCGTTCACGGCCTCGAGGGTGCTGGGCAGGAAGTGCGAAGTGCGCACCTCGAACCCCATTCGGTACGCAGCGTCGAAGTTCCGCACGCGGACGATCAGCGTCTCCTCGGCGGCGGGCAGCGGCAGCGTGCGGAAGGTGGCCTCCAGGATCATCCCGAGCGACCCGAACGAGCCGACCAGCAGGCGCCGGACATCGTAGCCACAGACGTTCTTCACGGTCTTGCTGCCGGAGGTCACCACCTGGCCGGCGCACGTCGCGAACCGCACGCCGAGAAGCACGTCGCGTAGTTCGCCGTAGCCGTAGCGAAGCGGCCCGTTGCTGTTGGCCGCGATGATGCCGCCGATGGTCGCCTGGCGAGGGAAGGGAGCGGTCAGCGGCGCGAACTGGCCATGCTCCGCCAAGACCGCCTGCAGTTCGGCGACGGTTGTCCCAGCCTGCGCGGTGATCGTGAGGTTCTGCCAGTCGTAATCGACGATGCGGTTGAGCGCGCGCGCTTCGAGGGCGACGGCGTCCGTCACATCACCGACCTTCGTTCTGCCGCCAACCGGAACGACCGGACGACGGAGGCGCGTGGCTTCTGCCAGGAGCGAGGCGGCGTCCTCGTACGACGCGACGGAAACGGCGCTCGCCGCCTCGGGAAGCTGGGCGGCGGTCGAGATGGGGGAGAGGGACAGCTCGGAATCCTGCGGGGCGGCCAGGACCTTGTCGGGGTTGAGGGTGCTCTGGGGATCGAAGATGCGCTTGAGGGCGCGCATGGCGGCGAGGTCCTGGGGCGCGCAGGCCATCGCCATCGCGTAGGCCTTCTGCGAGCCGATTCCGTGCTCGCCGGTCAGCACGCCGCCGACCTCGACCGCGAGCTTCGCGATCTCCTTGTCGGCGGCGAGGACGCGCCGGACCTCGTCCTCGTTGCGGTCGTCGAACAGGAGCTGCGGATGTAGGTTCCCGTCGCCCGCGTGGAAGACGTTGCCCACGTCCAGGCCGTGGCGCTTGCCGATCTCGATGACCTCGGCCAATACGCGCGGTAGCTCGGTGCGCGGCACCGCGATGTCGGTCGTGATCTTGTTCGGCGCGATGCGCGCGACCGCCCCGAAGGCCCCCTTGCGGCCCCGCCAGAGCAGCTCGCGGTGCGCCTCATCCTGGGCCACCTCGAACCTCAGCGCGCCATTGGCGGTGCAGATGTCCGTGACCTGTCGCACCTGTGCATCGAGGCCTGCCGCCATCCCATCGAGCTCGATGATGAGAACCGCTTCCGCGTCGAGGGGGTACCCGGCGTGGACCGCCTCCTCCACCGCGCGGATGATGGCGCGGTCCATCATCTCCAGCGTGGCGGGGATCATCCCGGCGGCGATGATGTCGCTGACCGCCTCGGCCGCCTTGATGATGGAGTCGAAGATCGCCAGCATCGTGACGACCGCTTCAGGCAGCGGCATGATGCGGCACGTGATCTCCGTGACGACGCCGAGCGTGCCCTCCGAGCCGATGACCACCCCGCGCAGGTCGTACCCGGGCGCCTCGATCGCCTTGCCGCCCATCCGCACCAGCTCGCCATTGGGCAGGACGACCTGCAGCCCGGTGATGTGGTTCGTCGTGACCCCGTACTTGAGGCAGTGCGGCCCGCCGGAGTTCTCCGCGACGTTCCCGCCCATCGTGCAGACCCGCTGGCTGGAGGGGTCGGGAGCGTAGAGGTGGCGGTGTTTCGCGAGCGCCTCGACCAGGTCGAAGTTCAGCAAGCCGGGCTGCACGACGACGCGCTGATTGGGGAGGTCCACCTCCAAGAGCTTGTCCATCCGCGACAGGACCAAGGCCACTCCGCCCCGCAGCGGCACCGGCCCGCCGGAGAGGCACGTGCCGGACCCGCGCGGCGTAACCGGGATGCCCTCCGCGTAGCAGAAGGTCAGCACGTCGATGACGGCCTGGGTTGTGGTGGGGAAGAGGACGATGTCCGGCTGGCTCCGCTCCAGCGCGGCATCGTATTCGTAGGCGAGCAGGTCCAGCGGATCGGCGGTTGCGTTCTGCGGCCCGACGGCCTCGGTCAGTTGTGCGATGATGTGCTTGGTCAGTGGCATGGTGTGAGGTTTGGAGGTTAGCAGGTTCGAAGGTTCGAAGGTTGGAGGGCAACGGCGCGACGCGCCTACCGCCCGAGCATGACGGTCGTCAGTGTCTGAGCCTGCGCACCGCCGGCGGACCGCGCACCTCCACGAATCAGGTAGGTCCCGGCCGGCGCGACCAGTCCGCTATCGTCCCGCGCATCCCAGAGCAGTCGGGTCAGGCCCGCATCGACTGAGCGCTCCCGCGCCAGCCAGCGTATGTGCCGCCCTGCCACGTTCAGCAGCTCGACGGACAGGGCAGCCGGCTGGGACGACGTCAGGGCGATCTCCGCTCCGCCCCCTGGCACCGGAGCGCACGTTCCGGATAGCGACAGGACCTCGCCGGACGTCACGAGACGCTCGCCGGCGATCCCTGACCCAAGTAGCGGCAGGAACTGAACCGGCCCGTACGTTGGGCGGTCGGCCTGGTCGATGATCTTCGCCCCGATCTGTGCAGCGTCCGTGGTGCCGAAGTCGTTCCCCTGAGCCATGATCGTCCGCGTGCCGTGGTTGACGATATGATAGCGGTCACGCGGATCGAAGCGGTTCCCGCCGTCATCGCTCGCGCGAGCGCCGGCCAGATCGCCCAAGTTCGGCGCGGCGTCGTCCTCGATGCGCACGGCTCGTCCGCAGCGGACGAACGAGTTTCTCACGGCGACCGGTTGCGCCCGCCGGCCGCGCGTGAACAGCCCGTTCCCGCACTGAGTGAAGCGGTTGTCCGCCACGCGCGGCGAGGCGTTGATGCAGACGACCCCGCTCCCGAGCCCGAGATAGGGCCGGGCGGGCGTGCTGCCGAAGGCATTGTGTCGAATGAGCGTTCCCCGCGCCGCGCCGTCGAGGTAGATGCCATCCCCCCACCCGGATGCGCCTCCGCCCGCGAAGGCATTGCCCGCGATGATCTGAGCGGGCACACGACCCAGCAGCGTGATCCCCCAGTTCTGCGGGATGAGGACCGTACCGGTCGGGTCTGTCCCGAAGAGGTTGCCCTCGATGCGGTTCCCGAGGCCCGCGCCCTCGGCGAAGCAGACGCCCTGGTCGTTCCCGGAGACGACGTTGGCCGAGCCGAGAAGGCTCCCGCCGACCACGTTCTCTCGTCCGCCGGAGAAGTAGATGCCCCAGTTCGTGCCCATTCCGGCTGCGCCCGTCGGGTCGAGGCCGACGAAGTTCCCGAGGATCCGGTTCCGGGTCGAGTCGCAGCCTGATACGAAGATCCCGACACTCACCCCATCAACGACGTTGCGCTCCTCGGGGGTAAGCCCGCCAACCTGGCAGGCCGTCGCGCTCCGTCACCCGCTGCCGATCCATACTCCCGTCCCCTCGCGCGTTGCGGCGAAGGTGCCCTGCCCCGTGGCCGGCACACCGATCCAGTTGCCGGCGATGAGGGCGCCCTTGCCCATCATCCAGATGCCGATGGCGGAACCGACGCAGATGACGTTCCGGTCACCCTCGTTCGGCCCGCCCACTTGGTCGCTGTCCCCGATGACAATCCCGGCCTCGCTCGCCCGGAAGCTCGCCTGCGTTCCGGACAGGCCTGTGTTGATGTAGCAGCCCACGATCTTCGTGCCGGGGCCGTCGAGCGCATCGATCTGGTCGGTGGGGAAGCGGCTGATTGCGAGCGCCCGGATCGTGCAGTCGTCGCCAGTCACGCGCAGGCCGGAAGCCGCCCAACTCGGAAGCAGCAGGCTCCCATCCAACGCCACGTCCGGGGCGCCATTGCCGTCGATGTCGCCATTGATCTCGGTCCCCGCATCGCGGAGCGTCGGCAACGGCGTCACCGGCCGGATGAGCTGACCGGCCATCGACGGCGCAAACAAGATGGCGTCCGGGCCGGGGTTCTTTGCGGCCCTCACCAGGGCCTCGCGCAGCGACCCACGTCCCACGTCGGCTGCGCTTGTCACCGTGAAGGTGGACGACCGACTACTGCCGGAGAGAAGCACGAGTGCGCCAACAGCCAACCAGTAACGTGACACCTCGAATCCCCCCTTGCTGATCCTCGTCCTCGGTCAGACTCCTTCGTCCCGCAGCACTTCACGGGCTGCGGCGGAAAACAACGTGACATTGCGCTCGGTCGAGTTGTGCCCCATCAGGCCGACGCGCCAGATCTTGCCTTTGAGTTCGCCCAGGCCCCCGCCGATCTCCAGGCCATAGGTCGTCAGCATCCGCTTCCGAGCGGCGAGGTCATCCGCGCCCTCGGGGAGCGTCACGGCGTTCAAGCTCCAGAGAGAGTACTCAGGCTTCGGAAGCAGGCCCATGCCAAGCTCCGCGAGGTGCGCCTTCAGCAGCTCGTGGTTGCGCCGGTGGCGCTCCCAGCGCGCCTCCAGACCCTCCTCCAGAATAAGCCGCAGCCCTTCATGGAGCGCGTAGATCATGTTCACCGGCGCGGTGTGATGGTAGACGCGATCCTCGCCCCAGTAGCTGCAGATCATGTTGAGGTCGAGATACCAGGACTGCACCTTGGTCTTCCGTGACTGCAGCGCCTCGACCGCGCGATCGCTGAAGCTGATCGGCGAGAGCCCCGGCGGCACGCTCAGGCACTTCTGCGTCCCGCTGTAGCACGCGTCGATCCCCCACTCATCGACGAGCACCGGGTGCCCACCAAGCGACGTCACCGTATCGACCACGAGCAGCGCCCCGTGCTCGCGCGCCATCCGCGAGACCTCCTCGATCGGCTGCAGCACGCCGGTGGACGTCTCGGCGTGAACGACCGCCACGAGCTTCGTCGGGGCGGCCTTCAGCGCGCTCTCGATGGCGGCCAAGTCGAGCGGCTCGCCCCACGGCGCCTCGACGCGCACCAGTTCGCCGCCCGCGCGCTCGACGATGTCGCTCATGCGCTGCCCGAAGACGCCGCTGACGCCGATGACGCAGCGGTCGCCGGGCTCGATGAGGTTGACGAGACACGTCTCCATGCCGGCCGAGCCGGTCGCGGAGATGGGCAGAGTCAGGCGGTTGCTGGTGCGCATGACCGCCCGCAGCATGTCCTGGACTTCGTTCATCCGCGCGATGAACCAGGGGTCCAGGTGGCCGACGGTCGGCTGGGCCATCGCTGCCAGTACACTCGGCGGGCAGTTGCTCGGGCCGGGGCCCATCAGGATGCGGTCGGGTACGGAGATTGCCTGGGTCGAGTCAGACACGTGTTCCCTCCTGGTGGTACAGTTGGCGCCTCACCCGGCAGGAGTTCCGAGCCGGCGAGGCGAACTATGGGTCGACGCCGTCGCAGGCAGCGCACTGATCGAACCGCGCGGCAACGGGATTCGCGCGGCCGAAGAGGGGTACGGACTTGCTCAAGAAGCAACTGTCGCCGCTAGCCATCGTGGTGGTCGTTGCCGTTGCGCTGGCCATCGCCGCGGGCATCTTCTTCCTGCTCATCCATCGCCACCCGGGGGGCGCCTCGGACTCCGGAGCGCCGCCCGTGGCGAACGACCCCTACGCGAGCCAGTACAGCGGCCCGCCCACCAAGGCGGGCCCGGAGGCCGGCGTCGCGCCCTGACGCGACGCCAAGGCACATTCCCCGCCACGCAGCCGGCCCCCTTTGCCTCCGGCTGGAAGAACGCCGGGCACGTCCCTTCCGGCAGACGTGCCCGGCCATGTCGTGCGTGGCTGGGGCAAGCTACTCGACCTTGAACGAACCAACCCCGTGGCCCTGAGAGATGACCTCGCCCTTCGCGTTGTAGGCCCAAACCAGCCAGTGGTACGAGGCGGTCGGGTCAAGCTGGAGGTACTTGCGGAGCGACTCGGAGTAGACCTTGCCCTTGGTCGGGTCGTAGCGGACGTACGTGGTGTCGGTTGGATCGGATGCCCAGAAGACTGCGCTCCCCTTGGCCAAGTTGACAGCAAGGCTGACCCGGTAGCGCGCGGCGCTGGGGTAGGCTTTCCAGCAGAACACGAGTTCCTCTTGCCGCACGACCGCGTTCATCGCCGGCCTCAAGACCTGCATCGCGGGCACGAAGCGGATGGCGGGGAGGTGGGTCGTCTGCCCGGCCCGCACCTCCACGTTCAGCGATGTGTTGATCCAGGTGTACGTGCTGGACAGGATGCCGAAACGCTGGTCCAGTCGCGCCCCGAGATCATCTGGCATCAGCCCGTCGAGGCTGTACGCCTCCACCCGAAGCTGGTACGTGGCCGGCTTGAGGGTATCGAGACGGACGTGTCCGCGTTCATCCATCGCGACCTGCCAACGCGCATATTCGCCGATGTCGAAGCCCTCGGCCCTCTCCACTAGTGACACGGGCACAGACATGGGGCCCGGCAGAGGTTCGTCGTCCACCTGGAGGTCGAACTCAACGCGCCCTGCATCGTCACCCGCGGCGAAGTAGGGGTGGGGTGGCCGGTCGGCAGTCTCCCGGGCTGCCTCCTCGGCCAGCGCGCGCGTCCAGCCGGGCAGGTCGGGCAGCCGAATGTCGGCGATCACGAAGGACACTCGGTCGGAGGGGTCGGCCTTGTCGTGGGTGCGAAGGACGATTGCCGTCGGGGGCGCGTTCGTGGACCACCACACGGGGCCGGCGCTGCGGCCATACGAGAAACCGGGGCCCATCTGTGGCACGCGACGGCCATCGGCGCATGCCAGGGCAAAAACCCCGTCCGGCAGGGTCTGCAGTCTCGGTGCGGTGAGTTCCAGGGGCGGGTACGGGCGGTAGGACGTTACCACCCCTCCGCCGCCCGGCGAGTTGGGGATGGCGCGGGGTCCGCCGATCCTGATCCCGTAGGCCTCGATCTCGGTGGGTCCGCCCGCGACGGGCAGCGTGATCTCCACGGGTTCACACTTCCGCCAGAGCAGCAGGCTCCCGCTGAGAGACAGGGACGTAGCCTCGGGGGACGGGAAGGCCCAGTCCAGCTTCGTGCGGATGAGAGTAGGGTCGGGGAGGTGCATGTCGTTGCGCGCGGGTGCAAGATAGGGCCGAATCCGGCCGAGGGCATCTTCGGTCCGGGGTGGGACGGCTCGGCCCGCGTCGTCAACAAGGCGAAGGTCGCCATCGAGCGTGAACAGCCGGGCGGCAGCGTCGGTCTCCGGGGCGTCGATCTCCAGTTCCATGGTCATCCGGGGGTCGGGCGGAGACTGCACCGGCGACCGGTCTTCGAAGTCCTGCTTGGCCAGGGAGAACACGACCGAACGAACGCGAATCCGGTAGCCCCGGACCTCGGTCTGAGGCACCTCCCTTCCCTCCAGCGGTCGTGGGACACAGCAGAAGTAGCTGCCCCAGTCGGGGACGAAGGCCCGGCCCGTCTGGCTCCCGATCTCCTCCAACGCCCTCTTGAGAGGCATGTCCTGAACCGACAGAGTCACTAGCGGTCCCCGGTCGGGAGTACGTTGCAGGCCGCCCGGTTGCGCGAGAGGCGGGGGCCCACCGGTGAACCGGAACTCGAACCCCGTCTGGACGCGAAGCTCGTTCAGCACATCGAGCAAGGGCATGGCCGTCACATCCAGCGTAACGCGCTGGGGCCAGGCCGTCAGGCACGAGGCCACGAGAAGTGCGAGCGCCGCGGGAATCGCCTTGGTTGTCATCAGGTCCATCCTCCCGCGTCCCATTCGCGCAGGGACGTGCCGCGCGTGGGGGCGCTGGTGTCAGGGGTGACGGTCTCCGGCTGCGGCATGGCTGGAGGCAGGTCGGGCTGGACCGGAGCTGGCTCGCAGAGCGCCCCGAACTGCTCGCCCGTCTGCGGATCGTGCACGGCCACGGCCCAGCCCCCGGTCTCGTCTCCCTCCACTCGCAGCGCGACGGCGAACACCGGCTGTGGGGGAGCCGACCGGTCCGGCTCGGGGTCCGGGTCAGGGAGCGGCAGCTCACCCGCCTCCCTAACGGTGGGCCCAGACATAACGACGGGATGGGTGGGCCGCCGATTGGCGTGGTGTACCCGGCGTGGAGCAGCAGGGGAAGAGGCGGCCGCCACTCGTGTGGCCGGGAGCGTCTCGCCCCTGTGTTCGGATACCTGTGCGGGCTCAGGAGGTCGCGCCAGAGACTGTCGGGCGCCAGCAGGCGCGGGAGGTAAGCTCGCGGCCTTCACGACCCCCGGGGTGGGCGCGGCGGCCCACGGGACCCACAAGGCGAGAGCGACGGCCGCGCTGCCCGCCACGGCAGCCGCCCCGGCCCAGGGCCACCAGGGGCGCGTGGTCACCCCCTGGCGCGCGGCGAGTTCGCCCCGCACCAACGCCACGGCCCGCGAGGCGTCTGCGGGCACCCGCGGGTACCGGGCGAGAGCGCCCTCGGCCCACTCCTGGTCGTCCGCAACCCGGCGACAGGCCGCGCACGCTGCCAGGTGAGCGCCCATGCGCGCGGCGTCCTCCGAGGGAAGGGCTCCCGTACGACACGCAAGCAACTCCGCTGCCCGGCGGCACTCGGCTCCCATCAGCTGTCCTCCTCCGAGAGGAGTCGCCGCAGGCGTGCTCTTCCCCGACACGCCGCGGTTCTGGCGGCGCCCGGCGAGCAGCCCAACACCTGCGCGATCGCCTCGTAGCTGCACTGGACGTAATGGAACAGCACCACGGCCGCCCGCTCTCGCTCTGGCAGCTGCCGCATCCCCCGCACCAGCGCCCCCACGGCCTCGCGGCGCTCCGCCTCCTCGGCTGGCCCACTGCCCCCGGGCAGAAGGTCTGCGTCCTCCAGTTCGACGAGGGGCGACCGCCGCTCCCGCCGCAGCAGCGCCTGGCACCGTCGGCGGGCGATGCAGTAGAGCCACGGCCGGAAGGGCGAGCCGGGCCGGTAGCGCCGGCGCTGCTCGTACACGGTCACGAAGACGTGCTGGGCGACGTCGGCGGCCAAGTCGCGGCGCCCGGTCATGCGCGCGGCGAAGTTCACCACAGTGCCATAGTGTCGGGCCACGAGCGCGTCGAACGAGGCTCCGCAGCCCCCCTGGACGCGGGCCATCACCGCCTCGTCGGGAAGCGCCGCGACTGCGCCAGCAGGCACCCGGCGCGTGCCAGGCCCAACGCGACGGGCTATGCTCCAGGCCCTGAGTCTCGGGGCAGTTAGCGCCTCCGCCGGGCTCGCCTGACCCATAACGCCCTCCCTCACCCCTGTATTGTCTCGTCGCGCCCCGTTGTTACACGCAACCACGCGAACCCGTCGCGGGCCGAGGTGTTCTGTATTACGACTTCCGTCCCCCGATCTCCTACCGGGAGCCCGTACGATGCAGCGTCTTCGCCGAGCCCTCGTCCGTACCTGTCTCCCCATCCCGCTGCTCGCCTGGGTCGCGGTTGCCCCCTCGATGGCGCAAGACTGGCTCGCCTTCAGCTCGCTGCGCAGCGGGGACCGTGACATCTGGATCGTCCAGGCGGACGGCTCCGGTCTGCGCAATGTGACGAACAACCCCGCCTTCGATGACAAGCCCTGCTGGTCGCCGGATGGGAAGCGGATCGCCTTCGTCAGCGACCGCACGGGCAATGACGAGGTCTTCGTCATGCCAATCGAGGGCGGCGCGGCGAAGAACATCAGCAACAGCCCGGGGACCGACGGGGACCCGGCGTGGTCGCCCGATGGGCGGCTGATCGTGTTCACCAGCGACCGCACGGGCAACGCGGACCTGTTCGTTGTCTCTCCCGAGGGCGGCACGCCGGTGAACGTCACCACGCATCCCGAATGGGATGGCCCCGGCAACTGGTGTCCGATCGCCCCCTGGATCACGTTCGTATCGAACCGCATGGGCAACCAGGACATCCTCGTGGTCGCTCCCGACGGCACCCAGCTCCGCCAGCTGACAGGTCACCAGGCGTACGACTCAGACCCCGTCTGGTCGTCCGACGGGCGCTACGTCGCCTTCTACAGCCACCGCGAGGGGAACGTGGATGTGTTCCTCATGGACATGCAGACAGGGGCGCAAACGAACGCCAGCCTCGACAAGGACTGGGACGCTGACCCCACCTTCTCCCCCGACGGCCGCTGGCTCGCCTTCGCCTCGCACCGTGCGGGCAACAACGAGGTCTTCGCGACCGTCATCGGCAGCGGGCAATTCGTGAACCTGACGAACAACCCCGGCGACGATCGCCAGCCGGTCTGGTCGCCCTCAGGCCAGTACATCGCCTTCACCAGCAACCGCAACGCCGGCGACTACGACATCCTCGTCATGCAGGCCGACGGCAGCAACCCCGTCAGCGTCTCGAACGCCAAGGGCGAAGACCGCGGGCACGTCTGGCGGCCGCGGTAGCGGCAGGTTCGCGCCCGACCTCGGCGAAGTACCTCCTCAGCCACCTCACCTCGGGAGTTCCGTCATGCCCATCGAGAACGACTTCTCGCGCGTCCGCACCTGCCTGATGCTGGAGGGCAAGCCCGATCGCGTGCCGCTCTGCGAGCTACACGTGGACCGGGAAGTGAAGGAGGCCTTCCTGGGCCGACCGATCCTGAGCCCGCAGGACGAGGTGGACTTCTGGGTCGCCGCGGGCTACGACTTCGTCCCCCTGTCGGCGGGCTTGTTGGAGGTCGGTGGCGTGCTGTCCGGCGAGGCCACGAAGCGCAAGAGACACGAGTACACGGCTTATGGTGACGGCCAGCGCGAGGTGACGTGGGCGGCCGAGGGCGAGGGGGTGATCGTAACCCGGGAGCAGTTCGAGGCCTTCCCGTGGCCCAAGCCGGATGACCCGGACCTCTCGCACATCGAGGCCGTGGCTGCCCTGCTCCCCGAGCGCATGCGGATCATCGTCATCATCGGCAAGGTGCTCACCGCCACCTGGATGCTCATGGGTTGGGAGGGCTTCGGGCTGGCCTCGCGGTTCCAGCCGGACCTGCTGGCCGATGTGTTCGCGCGGGTCGCCGAAGTGCAGTTCCGCACCTTCGAGCGCGCGCTTGAGCTGCCCAAGGTGGGCGCCCTGTGGATGAGCGATGACATGGCGTACGGCACCGGGCTGCTCTGCTCGCCCGCGATTCTGCGCGAGCACGTCTTCCCGGTCTACCGGAGAATGGGGGAGATCTGCAGCGAGCGTGGCCTGCCCTTCGCGCTGCACTCCGACGGCGACCTGACGCCCATCCTACCGGACATCGTCGGCTGCGGCTTCCGCGCCGTGCACCCCATCGAGCCCCAGGCGATGGATGCGCTGAAGGTGAAGGCGGAGTGGGGCGACCGCCTCTGCCTGCTGGGCAACATCGACGTGGACCTCCTCGCTCGCGGCACGCCGGAGCAGGTGGCCGCCGCGGTCCGCCGCAACATCGACCTCCTCGGCCGCGATGGTGGCTACTGCGTCGGGTCGGCCAACTCCGTCACCTACTATGTGCCCCTGCGCAACTTCGTTGCCCTGATTGAGACCGGGCTGAGCTACGGTAGGCTGGGGTAGGTTCACCGGTGCCTCCGGGCCACCGGGAGGACCTTGCGTTTCGGCTTGCCCTCTGATATACTATTGGCAATAGTAGGACGAACGGAGGGCACCGAGATGAGGAGGCAGGGGCTGCTGTTCAGTCTGCTTCTCGCTGCATGTGGCTCGCTCGTGGGATGTAGCTCCAACGACGGCGGACCTCCCCGCGTGATCGGGAAGGGGCCCACCTCCCTGACCTTCGTCAACAGGGGCGGCGACGACGTCGACGTGCGGGTGACGTGGGCAAGAGGCGACGGAGGACTGCGGACGAAGTCGTTCGACCTGCAACACGGGGGTACCGTGGAGTTGAGGCTCGTGGAGCGCGTGGAGTACGAGGTCGCGCTGGACGCTGAGTGCAGCTGCCCGGCCGCACCGTCTACACCCGCGGTCCCGCAGCATGACGTAGTCGTGGTCGGCGGAGACTGACCCGCCGCGTTACGGCACCCGCAGCGTGCCGGCGCGTTGGCCATCGATGACCGTGACGAGGCGCGCGTCCGCGTCCCACTCGACCTTCGCTCCGAGGGCCTCGCTTACGAACCGCAGCGGCACGTACGTCCGCCCGCCCGTCTCCATCGGCGGCGCCTCAAGACTGACGGACGCCCCATCGACGAGGGCAGTGGTACTACCGATCCGCAGGCGCACACTGTGAGGGTCCTTAGTCGCCGAAATCGCGTGGCTCGCCGCGTCGTAGTCGACTTCCGCGCCCAACCACTCGAAGATCGCCCGCAGGGGCACCAGTGTGCTGCCGTTACGCAGGATGGGCGGCGCGTCCGAAGGGATCTCGCCGCCCGCGCCAACCGTCGGGCCAGCCGCGCCGACAGGCTTCCATCCCAACAAGACGAGGGGTTGCGCGTTGTCCTGGGCGAAGGTGAACCTGCAGTTGAGCCTCGCGCCCGCCCCAAGCGCCTTCGCGAATCCCTGCGCGTCGCCCCCCTCCGCCAGGGCAAATTGCTTCTCGCCGCAGATGTAGAAGGTCCCGTTGGGCGCGGGCACAACGCGCGCGGCGGTCAGGGGAATCTCGAACGCGTACGAGGGGCGCGCATCACGTTCGTTCAGCACCTTCACCAGCCGCAGCTTCGTGCTGCCGTTGCTCGTCGGCTCTTCCACGACGCTGAGCTTGTAGCGGAAGCCCCACCGGAACACGAACCCCTCGATGCCCCGGTCGAGAGGCTTCCACTGCGTCTCGGACTCGTCCGCCACCAGGAAGCACAGACCGGGGAACACCCCCGTGACAGGCACCTTGTGCGGGGCGACTACGATGGTCTTCTCTTGTGCATGGGCGCCGACGGCGAGTACTCCCGCCAGCAGTGCTGCGACGACTGCGTGGTTCAGGCGAGGGGCTGAGTGCATTGGTGTCGTGATCCTCCGGCCGGTTCCTTCGCCCGCATTCGGCGAAGTCCTCTCCGGGACACAACGCCCGAAGCCCTGCCAGAGGCTGCCCGGACACACGTGGAGGACGCGCCTGGCGTGGGACGGAACCTGGGTCCGACCCACAGTTCACCGGAGGCCGCGTCGCATGTCCTCGCTCGCCCTGCAGACCGCCCGTGATGTCCTCAGGTTCGACGCCGCGACCGGGCGCCTTCTGTCACTCCGCCCTCGCGGTTCGCCCGAGACTGAGCTGCTGGTCTCCTCGCCGGACGATCCGGCCTTCGTCCTGCAGTACCTCGACTCGTCGGGCACGTACTGCGTCCTCGACTCGCGCGATGCCCGAGCCGTGACCGTCGCGCCCGCGGATCGGGCGGTCACCTTCGCGTTCACGCAGGTCGGCGGCCTCGAGCTCGACGTCACGCTCACGGTTCGGACCGACCCGGCCGATCGCTTCAGCCGCTGGTCGGCGACGGTACGGAACGGCTGCGGGCTGCGAATCGTGGACTTGCAGTTCCCCTTCGTCGTGGTGCCGTGCGTGCCGGAGGGCGCCGTGCTCCTGCCCGCGGGCTTCGGCGAACTGCATACGGGCGCGATGCAGGACTCCCTCCCGCTCGACCAGCCCTCGCACTGGCAACTCATCCCCGAGAACAGGAACTCCCCGCATTACCCGGGGCGCGTGTTCGCGCAGTTCGTCGCCTGGTACACGCCGCGCGCCGGTCTCTACCTCGCCTGCAACGACACCGAGGGGCATGTGAAGATGATCCGCGCCGCCCGCCGCGGCGAGGGGCTGCGGCTCGGCATCGCGCATGTGGGCGACTGGCCCGAGACCGGCGAGCGGACGTTGCCGTACGAGGTGGTGCTCGGGAGCTTCGAGGGCGACTGGTACGACGCGGCGGACCTGTATCGCGACTGGAGCCTGCGGCAGAAGTGGGCTGCGCCGCTGACGGAGCGGGATGACGTTCCGCAATGGCTCCTCGATTCGCCGCCGCACATCACGGTCCGCCTGCAAGGCTATGTGGACGCCGGGCCCGCGCCGCCCATCGAGGAGTTCCTGCCCTATCAGAAGATCACGCCGCTGTTGGCCGAGGTCTCCTCGCGCGTCGGGGCGCCCCTGGTCGCGGTGCTGATGTCCTGGGAGCGCGGCGGGCCGTGGGTCTACCCCGACTGCTTCCCGCCGGTCGGGGGCGACGAGTCGCTGGCAGCCTTCTGCCGTGACGCTCGCGAGCGCGGCTGGCGCGCCGGCTCCTTCTGCAACGGCACGCGTTGGGTGATGCAGCACCTGTACAACGGGTACGACGGCCGCGAGTACTTCGAGCGGCACGACGGCGCAGCCGGCGTCTGTCGCCAGGCCGACGGGGAACTGTGGGCCGAGTACTGGGACCAGTCCTGGCGCCCGAGCTACATCACCTGCATGGCTGCGGAGCCGACCAAGGACATCGCGCGGGACTTCGTCCGCAGGCTGATCGGGTGGGGGATGGACTCCATCCAGTTCTTCGACCAGAACTGCAATGCCGCCACGTTCCCCTGCTTCTCCGCGGACCACGGCCACCCGCCCGTGCCGGGACGGTGGATGACCCGGGCGATGGAGGAGATGATCGCGCTCTTCCGCGAGGCCGCGGCAGAAGCGGGCGAAGTCGCGGTCATCCAGTCCACCGAGAACCCCTGCAACGAGTACTGCCTCCCGCTCTTCCAGCAGAGCGACGTGCGCGTCAGCCCGCCAAGCAGCGGCCTCGCCAACTTCGTGCCCGTCTACCACTACCTGTTCCACGAGTGCACGATCCTGCACGGAATGATGAGCACCGGACCGGAACCGTACGCGCTACCGATCCGCAACGCGTGGAACGGCGTCTGGGGCGAGATCCCCGGGGCGGTGCTCACCGGCGACGGCACGCTGCTGAACCGCGAGACCTTCAACTGGGGGGACTGGGAGCCGAAGGTCGGCAGCAACGATGACGCGCTGGCGATGATCCGCTCCGTGACGCTCATGCGACGAGGACCCGGGCGGCCCTTCCTCGTCTACGGCCGCATGGCACGCCCAGCGGACGTGCGCTGCGAAGTCATCGAGTGGGAGCATGGCGGCCGCCGCGCGGTGCCGGCCATCGCCCACGCCGCCTGGCGGAGCCCCTCCGGCCGCCACGGTGTCATCCTCGCCAACTGGACGACGGAGACGCGGCAGGCCACCGTGATCGATCTGCGCCTGCCTGCTCGCGCAAGCATCCACGCCTGCGCCGACGCGAGCACCGTCACCGCGGCCTCGGTCGTCGAGGGGGCCGTGACCGTCAACCTGCCTCCGCTCAGCTGCGTGCTGCTCACCGACGACGCGACGGGCTGACACCCGCCGCCAGGGAGGGATCACCATGCGAACCGCCATCGCTCTCATCCTGGTTCTTGCCGCCATCCCCCTATGCGGCTGCCAACCCCGCTCGACCAAGATGGAACCAACGCCACCGATCAAGGCTGCAACGAAGGAAGCGCCGCCCGCACCTCTGCCGACGTACATCTGCGCTCGCGCGACCGGCGCCATCACGGTGGATGGCGTGGCCGACGAGGCGACGTGGAACGTCGCGGAGCTGACGGCCCGCTTCGTCCGGTGGAACGGCGAGCTTGCGGAGACCTCCACCGGCGCACGACTCCTGTGGGACGATGCGATGCTCTACGTGGCCTTCGAGTGCGTCGACCCCGACATCCAGGGCTCGATGAAGCAGCGCGATCAGAACCTGTGGGAGCAGAACGAGGTGGTGGAGCTCTTCGCCGATGCGGGCGCGGACCAGGGCTGCTACCTGGAGTTCGAGGTGAACCCGCTCAACACAGTCGTGGACCTCGTCATCCCGAAGGCGGGCGCGCCGGGGCCGATCGACGGCAAGAAGATGTGGAATGCCAAGGGGATGAAGACCGCGGTGGAGGTTACGGATCCCGGCACACCCGATGGCGAGTGGACCGTGGAGATCGCGATCCCATTCGTCTGCTTCCTCGACGCCCCCAACACGCCGCCCAAGCCGGGGGACGAGTGGCGCATCAACCTCTACCGCGTGGACGCTGTCAGCGATCAGGTCGAGTACCAGGCCTGGTCCCCCACGAACACTCCCGACCCGAGCTTCCATGTGCCGGAGCGTTTCGGGACACTGAGGTTCGAGGGTAAGGGCGAGGAAAGCGGAGGCAAGTCGTAGCTCAGCGAGCCATGTCGAGCATCAGCTGGTGAACCCTCGTCTCACCCACCAGTTCCGGGTGAAACGCGCCGCCGAGGAGGTTGCCCTGGCGCACGAGCACCGGCCGTTCGCCGAACTCCGCCAGGACCTCGCACTCGCCCCACACGCGCTCGATGACCGGGGCCCGGATGAACACGGCGCGCACGGGGTCGCCCTCGATCCCCCTCACCGATAGCGTCGTCTCGAAGCTATCCACCTGCCGGCCGTACGCATTCCGCGCGACCTGCGCATCAAGGAACCCGAGCCGGAACTGATCGCTGCCAACGATCTCCTTGGCGAGCAGGATGAGCCCCGCGCACGTCCCGAAGATCGGCTTGCCCTGCGTATGCAGCTCCTCGATCGCGGGTGTCAGCTCGAACCGCTCCATCAGCTTCCCGATGGTCGTGCTCTCGCCGCCGGGAATGACGAGGCCGTCGCACTCGCGCACCGCCGCCGCGGTCTTGACCGCCGCCGGCTCGCACTCGAGTCGCTGCAGCACCGCGAGGTGCTCCTCGACGTCCCCCTGCAGCGCCAGCACGCCGATCCTCGGCCTCATGCCTCTTGCCCTTCGCGGAAGCTCGCAAGCCGGTTCCGCAGTCGTCTCGCGGAACCGGCTTGCCTGCCGTTGCCGTTCTTCGAATCTTCTGGTCTTCGAATCTCCCCTCTTTCGTTGCCTCTGCCTCTGCCGCTACCACCCGCGCGTCGCCAGCCGCTCCTCCTCGGGCAACGTCCGCACGTCGATCCCGACCATCGCCGCGCCTTCGAGACCTCGGCAGGCCTTCGCGACCTCCGCCGGGTCCTCGTAGTAGGTCGTGGCATGGACGATGGCCTGGGCGCGCGCCGCGGGGTCCTCGGACTTGAAGATGCCCGAGCCGACGAACACCGCCTCCGCGCCCAGCTGCCTAACGAGCGCCGCGTCCGCCGGCGTGGCGATCCCGCCTGCGCTGAAGTTCGGCACGGGGAGCTTCCCGGTGTGGGCGATCTCCTTCACCAGCTCATACGGTGCGCCCATGTTCTTCGCTTCGGTCATCAGCTCGTCGTCGCGGAGCGTCGTGAGCTTCCGCAGGTGGCTCACGACCGCGCGGATGTGCCTCACCGCCTCGACAATGTTGCCGCTGCCGGCCTCGCCCTTGGTGCGGATCATCGCCGCGCCCTCGCCGATCCGCCGCAGGGCCTCCGCGAGGTTCGTGCACCCGCAGACGAAGGGCACCTTGAACGCGTGCTTGTCCACGTGGAACGACTCATCGGCGGGGGTCAGCACCTCGGACTCGTCGATGAAGTCCACGCCGATGGATTCGAGCACCTGCGCCTCGGCGAAGTGGCCGATGCGGCACTTGGCCATCACGGGGATCGTGACCGCCTCCATGATCCCCTCGATGACCTTCAGATCGGCCATCCGCGCGACGCCGCCCTCCTTGCGGATGTCGGCGGGCACGCGCTCCAAGGCCATCACCGACACCGCGCCGGCGTCCTCGGCGATCTTCGCCTGCTCGGCGTTGGTCACGTCCATGATCACGCCGTTGCGGAGCATCTCCGCCAGGCCGACCTTGTTCCGCCAGGTTGACTTGTCAACGGCTTGTTCGCACATCGCGTGCCTCCGCGGCGATGGGCCCTACGCGCCCTTCGCCTCGGTCTCGGGTCGGGCCCGGGTCACCTGCTCGTTTGGCAGCCCGGCCGCCTCACGTATGTCCGTGATGACGACCTCGATGTCCGCCAGATGGTCCGTTAGCGCGGACAGCTCCTCAGGACTCAGATACACCTCGACGGGGCGGCCCCCGATGTCGATCGTCGCGCGGACCTGGTGCAGTATCCCGGCGACCCGCCCAAGGTCGGTAAGCCACCGCCTGCCTCGGTTGATCCGGGCCGATGAGGTTTGGAGCGGGGCGATGCTGTCGACGGTCACGGTACCGGGCGGCAGGGCGATGTGAGATGCAACCTCCACCCCACGAAGCGGCTGTGGTGCCCCGCACAGTGTCACGATCAATGCCTCTGACAGCACAAGCGCCAACGCTGCTGCCGCCGCTGCCAGGACATACAGCCCCGCCTCGCCCCACCGCCCATAGCCCCCCTCTGGCCGCACGTACACCAGCCATGCGAGGGGAATGGCCACGATGAGGCCTACCACTGCGCGTATCAGCCACTTGACTGGCTCAGAGCGTTCCATCGTGCCTCCGTCACCCTCTGTGCCGTGCTGGGCACGACCAACACCCACGTCACGATACCCCCCATGACCGCGATGGCCCGGTGACCTGAGTAGGTACTCGTCTCCAGACCGGCGATCAGCACGAAGAAGACCACTGCAGCTACGAGCGTGGCGACGATGGGGCCGGTCGCGGCACCCCCTGTCCGGGCGTCTCCTGACCCGCGAGCTGCGCCCACGACCGTGATCGTCGAGATGCCCCAGATGCCGGTCGTCACCGCACACCAGGCCCACTCGTGAGCCTGGAACTCGAAGAGGCGCGGGCCGATCGCGAGCGCAGCCCCCTTGAGAACCAGCAAGCCCAGTGGGAGCAAGGTTCCGGGCCACATCTCCAGCGCTGCGAGGAGTGCGGCGACGGCCCCGTGGGTGCCAGGCGTCGAACTCCCCAACATGGCCCAGAACCTCCCGTACCCAATACGTTCGCTCTCGGCAGAGGCCTCTCCTGCCTCCCTCGCCGCTACTTGGTTTCCGCGCGGTTCTGGAGCTTCTCCCAGCGGGCGTCTACGTCGGCCTGGATCTGCGCGATGACCGCCTGGCCCGCTTCGCCCTTCAGCAGGTGCGCGAAGCGCCGCTGGTGCTTCAGGTACTCCTCGACCGGCTTCTTCTCTTTCGGGCGGTAGGTGATCTTATACTGCCCTTCGACGACTTCGTAAAGGGGCCAGGCGCACGTATCGGCGGCGGCCTCGCAGATCTCGATAGCCTTGCCGGGTTCCGTACCCCAGCCAAGCGGGCAGACGGAGAGGACGTTCAGGAAGGCTGGGCCGTCGGTCTGGAAGGCCTTCTCGGCCTTGCCCGTGAGGTCCCGCCAGCGGCCGGAGTTCGACTGGCCGACATACGGGACATCGTGAGCGACCATGATCTCGGTGAGGTCCTTGCGCGGCGTCAGCTTGCCGGGGACGACCTTCCCGGCGGGGCTGGTCGTCGTGTGGGCGCCCAGCGGCGTCGCGCTGGAGCGCTGGATGCCGGTGTTCATGTAGGCCTCGTTGTTGAGGCACACGTACACGAACCGGTGGCGACGCTCCATGGCGCCGGAAAGCGCCTGGAAGCCGATGTCGTACGTGCCGCCGTCGCCGCCGAAGGCGACGAAGTGCAGGTCCTCCTCGCACCGGCCCTGGCGCTTGAGCGACTTGTGCGCCGCCTCGAGGCCCGCCGCGGTGGCCGCGGCATTCTCGAAGGCCAGGTGCACCCACGGGATGTTCCAGGCCGTGTACGGGAAGATGCTCGAGGAGACCTCCAGACAGCCGGTGCAGCTCGCGGCGACGACCGGCTTGTCGGCGGCCATGAGGACCTGACGCACGATCGTCCCCTCACCGCAGCCCGGGCAGAGGCGGTGGCCGCCCAGAAACTGCTCCGGACGCGTGGATAGCTCTTTCAAGCTCGGCATGAGTCCGTTCCTCCTATTCCCGCAGGCCAAGGTACTTCGGCTGGGTATCGGCCTTCTGCGACGCGGCGACCGCCGCGAGGTCCTCGTAGACTTGCTCGATGTGCTCCGGCAGAATCTCGCGACCGCCCAGGCCGTACACGTAGGTCGCGACCGGCACCGTTGCCCCGCGCGCGTAGAGCGCTGACGTGACCTCCGAGTAGAGCGGCGCGCTCGCCGCGCCGAACGACATCGACCGGTCGAGCACGGCGACGGCCTTCTTGCCCGCGAGTTGGGCAGCCAGCTCATCGGCCGGGAAGGGCCGGAACGCCCGCAGCTTCAGGGCGCCCACGGCCTTCCCCGCCGCGCGCTGTGCGTCCACGATGTCCTTCACCGTGCCCGCGGTGGAGCCCAGCGAGACGATGGCCGTCTCCGCGTCATCGAGCATGTACGGCTCCATGAGGCCGTAGGGCCGACCGAAGGCCGCCTCGAAGCTCGCGCCGACCTCCTCGATGACCGCCGGCACGCCGGGATAGGCCTCGACCTGGGTGCGCTTGTGCTCGAAGTAGAAGTCCTGCAGGTCCAGGGGCCCGACCGTGTAGGGCTTCTTGACATCCAACAGCGGCCGATCGACGACGTACGGCCCGACCCAATCAGCCACCGCCGCGTCCTCCTCGACCTTCACCATCTCGACCGAGTGGCTGACCAGGAAGCCGTCGTAACACACCATGACCGGCAGCCGCACGCGCAGGTCCTCGCCGATGCGGACGGCCTGGAACATGGTGTCGTACGCTTCCTGCGCGTTCTCGCAGAAGAGCTGGATCCAGCCGCAGTCCCGCGCGCCCATCGAGTCGGAGTGGTCGCAGTGGATGTTGATGTTGCCGCTGAGCGCGCGGTTCACCAGCGCCAGCGTGATCGGCGTCCGCAGCGACGCCCCGATGTACAGCATCTCCCACATGAGCGCGAGGCCCTGTGAGGAGGTCGCGTTCATCACGCGGCCGCCCGACAGCGCGGCCGAGATGCACGCGGTCATCGCCGAGTGCTCGCTCTCCACCGCCACGAACTCGGTGTCCACCTTCCCGTCGGCCGCGAACTGCGAGAAGATCTGGACGACCTCGGTGGAGGGTGTGATGGGGTAGGCCGCGACGACGTCGGGGTTCACCTGACGCATCGCCTCGGCCACCGCCTGGTTGCCTTCTAACGCGATCTGCTCCGCCATTACGGTCCTCCCAAAACGCCTCGCCCTACGCCGGGGAGGCAGTGGCTGCTGCTAGTCCTGGATCTCGGTCTCGCGCACCATCTTGATGCAGTCCTTGGGGCAGACCTCGGCGCAGACCGCGCACCCCTTGCAGTGGTCCAGGTCGATCGGCTTGTCCTTCACCGACTGCTCCTCGCAGACAATGGCGCCGTCGGGGCAGTAGACCCAGCAGAAGAGGCAGTCGATGCAGCACTCGTTGTCGCGGATCGGGCGGAAGGTGCGCCAGCCGCCGGTCTTGTACGCCAGCGCGGTGCCGGCTTCTGGGATGATGCCGCCGCGCGCCAGGTCCTGCCACTTGGCGTCTCGAGGGTAGATCATGCCTCACGCACCTCCTCGTAGGCGCGCCCGATGGCGGCCAGATTCCCCTGCAGGACGGCCTCGGAGAGCTTGCCGGCCAGCTTCTCGTGCACGGCCCGCTTGGCGCCCTCGAGCGTCACCACGCCGGTGGTCTTCGCCAGCGCGCCCAGCATCGGCGTGTTGGGGATGTCGCGCTTGATCGTGTCGAGCGCGATGCCGGTGGCATCCACCGTCGCCACTCGCAGGTGCGGGTTGCTGAGTTGCTTGCGCACCTCATCGGGCGACATCGTCGTGTTCACGAGCACGATTGCGTCGTCCGCGGCGCCGCTCGCCACGTCCTCCGACCCGAGCAGCGTATCGTCCAGCACGATGACGATCTTCGGGTTCCGGACCGGGCAGCGCAGGCGGATCGGCGCGTCGCTGATCCGCACGAACGATCGCATCGGCGCGCCGCGCCGCTCTGCCCCGTACTCCGGGAACGCCTGGATCTGCCATCCGTCGGCCGCCGCGGCCTCGGCGAGGATGTACCCCGCCGTCTTTGCTCCCTGGCCGCCGCGGCCATGCCAACGCACTTCCGTGAGCTGCGGCATAGGCTGAACCTCCGTCCTTCAATACTCATGTAGGGGCGGACCCACGTGTCCGCCCTGTCCACGGTAAGGGGCGGACACGTGGGTCCGCCCCTACATGGCATGTGACGAGCTACGAGTCCCCGACCAGCGTCCTGCCCCGCAGCGCCCGCGCGAGCGTCAACCCGTCCGCGTAGTCCAGGTCCCCACCTACCGGTAGCCCGAGGGCTATTCGCGTCAGCTTCGGCGTCGCGCTCAGCTCGCCCGTGCGCGTCAGGTTCTCGATCAACCGGGCGATCTCCAGCGCGGTGGCGTCGCCTTCGACCGTCGGGCTGGTGGCGAGGATGACCTCGCGGACCTCGCCGTTGCGCAGCCGCTCCAGCAGCGCATCGAGGCTGATCTCATCATGCCCGACCCCCGAGATAGGGGAGAGGCGCCCGCCGAGAACGTGGTACAGCCCGTGATACTCCCCAGAGCGCTCCAGCGCCATTACGTCGCTGGCCTCCTCCACCACACACACGACCGTCGCGTCGCGGCGGGGATCGGCGCAGATCGGGCAGTGCTCTCCCTCGCTGTAGTTGAAGCACTGCGTGCAGGGGCGGATCGAGGCCTTCAGGTCGTGCAGCGCTCCGGCAAGCTCCTGCACTTCCGCGTCGTCGACCCGGAGCAGATGGAACGCCAGCCGCTGGGCGTTCTTGGGGCCGATTCCGGGTAGGCGCTCCAGGGCATTCAGCAGCCGCTGCAGCGGCCTCGCGTAACGCAGCATGGTGACTCAGGGCGTGTCCCCAAACCCGGAGGCCAGGCATTCCTGCCTGTCCGGACCGCGCCTTCCCGCGTCCCGGAGGACAGGCAGGAGTGCCTGTCCTCCTCCTGGTCTCAGGATCGGCTTTGAGAACGCTGGCGGGGGAACATCAGACGCCGTGGCGTCGCCGTCATGTTCCGAACGCGCTCAGGTCGATTCCCATCTGTTCGAGCATCGCAAACGGGCCGCTCGCCTTCAGCTTCTCCTGGCGCACCTGCGCCGCCCGTTGCGAAGCCAGTTCCATCACATTGCGCACCGCATCGGCGATCAGGGCCTCCAGCAATGCGACCTGATCCTCCTCCGCGGTGATGACGTTCGGGTCGAGCTTCACGTCAATCAGCTCGCCGAGACCGTTCGCCGTCACCCGCACCGCGCCTCCGCCGCTGGAGGCCTCGAGCTTCGTGTTCCGAAGCTCGCGTTGCGCCTCCTCCGCCGCCTCCACCAGGCTGCGCTGCAGGTTGCCCAACTGCGACATCGCCAGTTGTTCCAACGGGTTCCTCATCTGTTCCTCGTCCAGGGACTGTCCAAGTCATGGTCTCGCGAGGCGAGACCATGACGCACGGACTGTCCCTTGTTGCCTCTGCCTTTGACCCACTCCCTCCTCCACGCCGCCCCTCAGTCCACTACCCCGTCGGTCCTCCCCTGCCGTTGCCCATCACCGTACTTCCCGGAAAGGTCTCCTTCACCTGCTCGACCGGGTTGAAGCGCTCGCTCGCGGCTTCCGGGGGCGCCGCCTCGGCGGAGCGCGGCGGGGCGGCGTTCCCCGGAAGCTCGCCTTCGAGCAGGATGGGGTCCACCTCGACCGTCATGCCGAGCACCTGACTGAGCGCCTGCTCGAGGGCCTTCCGGTTGTCCCCGGACATCTTCTCGTGGAGGGTCTTCCACTGCGCACCGAAGCTGAGCGTGATCAGGTTCCCGTCCACGGCCGTCGGCGCCGCCTGTTGCGCCAGCGCCCACACGGGGTACCGCCGCATCCGGCGGAGAGCGCCCTCGACGTTCGGCCAGTGCTGACGCACGATCTCGACGCGCAGCGGCCCCTCGCCGACCGCGGGAACCGGTGTCGGCTCCTCAGGCGGCGGGGCAGGTTTGGGCGCGGGAGCCTCACGGACAGGCGGCGCGGGCGTTGGTTCCGGAGGCGGCGTGGGCCGGGCCGGCGGCACCGTTGGTTGAGCCGGCAGTGAGTCGGCTGCGACAGGTTGCGTAGCGGTCTCGCGGGTCCTCGCGGCCTCCAGCAGGGCCGTCTCAACCAGCAGGCCATGCTGCGTGGACTGCCGGAAGGCCTGGCGCACCTGAGCGAAGTGCGTCATGAGCGCCATCGCGCGCTGCGGGCCCAGAGCCTTGGCCTGTGTCCGGATCTCGGCGAGGTCCTCTGCACCCGCCACCGGGCCGATCGGCTCGACGCCGAGCCCCAGCCGCGACATGTCCCTGGCGTAGAGCATCAGGTCGTCGAGCAGCCGCCCCAGGTCCTTGCCGGCAGAGATGAGGCGGTCCACGGTCTCGCAGATCGCCCGCGCATCCCCCGAGAGGACGGCTCCGATGATCTCAGTGAGCGTTCGAACGTCCGTCGCGCCGAGGACGCTGTTCACGGTCTGCAGGTCGATCGTGTCGCCCGCGTACGCACGCATCTGGTCCAGGATGCTCTGCGCGTCCCTCATGCCCCCATCGGCGGCGCGAGCGATGGCGGCCAGCGCCTCGGGCTCCGCCCCGATCCCCTCCGCCTCCGCGATCTGCCGCAGCGCCCCGGCGATCTCGGTGACACCCAACCGGCGGAAGTCGAACCGCTGACAGCGAGACACGATGGTCGCGGGGACGCGATGCGCTTCCGTCGTGGCGAGCACGAAGAACGCGTGCGCCGGAGGCTCCTCAAGCGTCTTCAGGAGCGCGTTGAAGGCCTCCGTGGTGAGCATGTGGACCTCGTCGAGGATGTACAGCTTATGCCGCGCCTCGGCGGGGCTGTACTTCACGCGCTCCCGCAGCTCGCGGATCTCGTCGATGCCCCGATTGCTGGCGGCGTCGATCTCGACGATATCCAGCGCGCGCCCGTCGCGGATCGCCCGGCACATGGCGCACTGGCCGCAGGGGTCGGGCGTCGGCCCGTGCTCGCAGTTCAGCGCCTTGCCCAACACGCGCGCCACGCTCGTCTTGCCCGTGCCGCGGGGCCCCGAGAACAGGTACGCGTGATGGATGCGCCCCTCCGCTACGGCGTTGCGCAGGGTGCGGGTGACGTGCTCCTGGCCGACCACGTCGGCGAAGGTCGTCGGCCGATACTTGAGCGTCAGGGATACGTATGACATGCGATCGGGGGTCTTCCACACCTTGGCGCGGACGCCCTGCCCTCATACGTGGCGGCCAACCCGAAACTCGAGACGCGAAACCCGAAACCGCCTCACAAGCGACAGCACCGGCCCCGGACCCATTCTGGCAACCGAGGCCGGTGCTCAAGAAGTGACCGTGCACCCACTGTCGATGAACACTCCCCAGACGTTACCGGCGTGGCTTGCTCCGGCCAGGTTTGCTGCGGCACAGAAGACGAATTGCCTACCGCTGCTTCCTCTCGGACCTGACGGGGTTCAGCAACGTCTCCTTGCGCAGGACCCAACCCTCATCGCCGCCCGCGACGGTCAGACCCCAAGGAATGCCACCTCGAGCGGGAATTCGACCCCGCTAAGCGGATTGCGGGTACAGGGCACCGCTAGCTCCCCGTCTAGCACGGTCACAGCTCTGACTCCGCTCACGCGCCGTCCGCGTACGGCGCGTCACGCCCTTCACTTCACCCTACTCAGGACTCGCTGGTACTCGTCGCGTGTCTTGCCCGCTTCCCGGATCATCAGCGCGAGCAGGTCAGGATCGATCACGTCGTAGTCGGGCACCGTTACGCAGCGCTGCTCGTCATCAGGATGCTGGTAGAACGCGTGACTGCCCTTCCCCCGTCCGGGCACCCGGCGCAGCCCCTTGCTCTCAATAACCCTCACGAACACTCGTGGCCTGGCAGGTGCGAGACGGGGCATCAGGCTTCCACGTCCCTCGGCGGGGGCGCCTTCCCCATCGTGTCGAAGGCCTCAAGGGCCGCCCGCATCACCGCCCTGACGTCCTCGAGCGTCTCCTCCTCGGTGGCTCGCTTGGCGACCGCATGTAGCGCCGGACACCGCCCGAGGAACCCGCCGTTGGCGCCGGGCCACGTCAGGACGACGTAGCCGCTCACCACGTGCACCTTCTGCTCCGCGAAGGCATCCTCGAGCCGCTCGATCTCCGCCTGCAGCGCCCGGTTCTCCTCGCGGAGTTCCTCCAGCTCAGCCTGAAGCCCAACGCCGACCTGCGCGCCCACCGGGTAAGCCGAACTCATCACCGCTCACCCTTTCCCTCGCTGCCGTCCGTGGCGTTGCCGTGGCCTCTTCTCCCAAACTCCCAGGCTCCCGGACTCCTACACTCCTGCCGTTCCTGGCGGAGAGAGTGGGATTCGAACCCACGATGGCCTTGCGACCATACGCGCTCTCCAGGCGCGCACCTTAGACCACTCGGTCATCTCTCCGCGATCGTCTCTCAGCCCTTCAGCTTCTTGAGCTCCGCCTCGACCATCTTCCGGGTTTGGTCGCTTTTCGGTGCGACCGTCAGGTAGTCCTCCCAGGCGGTGATCGCGTCGGCCGGGCGGTTCAGGTCGTGGAGCAGGACCAGCCCCAGGTTGAAGCGGCTCTGCGGGTGCTTCGGGTCGGCCTTTGCGGCTTCCCGGAACCGCGCCACGGCGCCCTCGTAGTCTCCCAGGCCCCGGAGCGCGATCCCCAGGTCGGTGATGACATCCGGATCCCCGGGCTTCAGCGCCAGGGCCTGCTCATAGGCGGCGGCGGCGATGGTGAAGCGCCGCCCGGAGGCCTCCGGGTCCTCGGCGTCACCGGCCGCCCGCGCCTGATCGAGGTGCTGGTTCCCGATGTTGAGCAGCTCCTCGTGCCCGAACCCCGCTAGCCTCTCCTTCAGCGCCGCCTTGTCCATGGCCGGGACGCTGCCCCCCCCTGTCTCCGAAGGGCTCCCGCCCATCCCCGTGGCGCCGCCCATGCCCATATCGCCCATCCCCTCCCCATGAGGGGACAATCCGCCCTCGGCCCGCTGGGCGCGCCGTTGCTCCGTCTTCACGCCGTTGCGCATGCCCGCGAAGTAAGACGCCGCGCCAACGATCACCGCCAACACGGCGGCTTCCCACAGCCGCACGCCCCGCGAGTTGCGACGCGCCGCAGGCTTGGCAGCGCCCAGGTCTTGGTCCGACATTCGCCCAACGCCCTCCAGCGTAGGTCGGGCTTCCTAGCCCGACGCGCTGTTCATGGGAATGGCGGAGAGGGTGGGATTCGAACCCACGAGCGGCCCTTGCAGACCGCTACACGATTTCGAGTCGTGCGCATTCAACCGTGCTCTGCCACCTCTCCGCTTGTGCGACGTCTGTCCGCGAAAAACCCTCGCAGGAGATCAGCGGACTCCTCCGCCCTGATCCCCGCAATCACCTGCACCCGGTGGTTCAGCCGGGCGCTCCCAATCACATCCAACGCCGATCCCGCGCCCCCTGCCTTCGGGTCGGGCGCCCCGTACACGAGCCGCCGGATGCGGGCCAGCACGATGGCCCCGGCGCACATCGGGCAGGGCTCGAGCGTCACATACAGATCGCAGTCCGACAGGTTCCAGCGGCCCAGCTTCCGCGCCGCCTCACGGAGCGCGACGATCTCGGCGTGCCCCGCAGGATCGTCGCTCGTCTCCCGTGCATTGGCCCCCTGGCCGACAACCTCCCCCTCGCACACCACAACCGCCCCGACAGGCACCTCCCCGCGGTCGGCCGCCTCCCGCGCCAGCCCCAGGGCCATCGCCATCCATCGGTCGCACGGTCGCACCGGGTCCCTCGTACGTACGCATGCGGTGGGGCGGGCATTCTTGCCCGCCAAGGGGCCCCGGCGGGCAGGAATGCCCGCCCCACCACTCCTGCCTTGGCGCGAAGGTCGATGAGTGGCGCCCCCGGCCCGACTCGAACGGGCGGCCTCCAACTTAGGAGGTTGTCGCTCTATCCACCTGAGCTACGGGGGCTCGCCCCGGCCGCGACGCCGTTGCCGTTCTCCTGACTCCTGGCTCCTGTCTCCTGCCTCGTGCCGTCCAACACCACGAGCCGCCCGTGTCTGCGGCGGCTCGCTTGAGTCCACTGGCGCGCCCGGCGCGACTCGAACGCGCGCACCTGGCTCCGGAGGCCAGCGCTCTGTCCACCTGAGCTACGGGCGCAAAGGGTGGGCGGTCATCCCCGCTGAGCCGTCACACGGGCGAGGTCACCGGCCCCTGGCAAAGCTGAACTGGCGTGCTCGACAGGACTCGAACCTGTAACCTCCTGATCCGTAGTCAGGTGCGCTATCCTTTGCGCCACGAGCACGCGCCCAAGTTGTCTGGCGGAGAGTCCGGGATTCGAACCCGGGATAGAGCCATTCAGCCCTATAATCGCTTAGCAGGCGATCGCCTTCAGCCGCTCGGCCAACTCTCCGCGCGACGCATCATACCACACTCGCACAACCCATTTCAACCCTGTGTTTGCCTGCGCAGCACGACGACGCGATCGGTGACGATGTCTCCGGTGCCCGTCCAAGCCACGCGATACTCCAACTTCGCCGGCTCCGTCAGCTCGAACGTGAGCCATACATCCTGATACGCGCTATCCGCCGGAAGGTCGCTCGGCGTCAGGACCCGCTGCGCGAGCGTGCCGTCGCGGCCCTGCTTTGTGCGCTCGAAGTCGAAGCAGTCCAGCCGGGCGATCGGCTGATCGTCCTTGCTCGTCGTCCTGCAGCGGAAGGCGACGGCGTACGCGCCCGGCTCCAGCCGCTCGTACTGCCCCCAGATCGTGGTCCCCTCGTTCGTGTCCCTGCCCTCGATCGCGGCCCAGGCCTTGCCGTTGTGCGCCTCCCGGTCCGCGAACTCGTGCCCGTTGCCGTGCGCGACGCTCTCGGCCTCCCAGATGCTCTGCAGCGCGTCGTAGCCCTCAGGCGTGTCAAGCGGCGGCGGAGCCGGCCTCAGGCGGACGAGGCGGCTCGCCAGGACCTCTCGGCCCGCTAGCAGTGTAACCCGCAGGTCCGTCTCCCTCGACGCCTCCGGTAGCCTCAGCCGCATCGTCTCCGTCTGGGTGCCCGTCGGCGGCAGCGTCATCCGCAGCGTCGTGAGCCCGTCGAGCGCCGCCGCGGGCGCGACGATCACCTGCACCTCCGTCGCCTTCGCGTGTGTGCTGTCCAGCGTGACCGGTAGCGTATACGACAGGCCCGCGATCCCCTGCACCTCCTCCGGCACGGTGAGGAAGACACGGTTCGGGTACGCCTCAGCCGCCAGCCGCACCAACTGGCTCGGCAGCACAACCTCCGCCGGCAGGTCCTTCCCGAGCGCCGCCATGATCTTCGGCACATCGTCCGGGCCGGCCCAGTAGCAGCTCAGGTGCACCGGGATGCAGCATGGGAGTCCGTCCATCGTCGCAATCCGTCGGATCTCGTCGGCGACCTTCGCGTAGTACGCCGCATCCTTCGGCCCCTCGGGCGAGGGCGGACACACCCGGTACTGCATGTGCGGCTTGCCCGCCCCGAAGAGCGGCCGCGCGGTCGGCGTCCCGCCCCAGCCGTGGAAGAAGCCCGCCGCGTTCGGCACGCCCTTCGACAGGAACGCCGCGCTCTCCGCATCGAGCTTGCTGTCGATGACGCCGACCACCGACGCGCTCAGCTCGCGCAGCCCCTGTTGCGTCTCGCGGAAGAGAACGCTCGGATCGGGGAGCGATGACGGATGGCAGTAGCCCGCGCCCGAGGGCCCCAGGATGAACTCGTCGTTGTCCGTCGCGGTCTCGAAGTAGTACTCCTGCACCGCAGGCGCGATCCGGTCCAGCAGCGGCTGCATCTCCCAGCCGAACGGGACCTGCCCGCGTGCCTTCTCGTCCCACCGGTACCACTGCCGCGTCAGCAGGATGGGGATCGAGTCACCGTCGCTCAGGACGAAGCTCAGGTAAGCCTTCCTCTCCGGCTTGATGGCCTTCGCGATGGTCCGCTTCGGCAGCATCTTCGTGAGCGGCCGAATCTGCGACAGGAACGACAGGTTCGGCGAGTTCGTGCTGCAGAGCGTGCGCAGGCCGTGCTGCGACCCGAATGCCACGTGCTCCCCCTCGCCGTCCCGGCAGACCCAGCCCCACTGGATCGCATTCGGCGGCAGCAGCCCCGAGATCTCGCCGCGCAACGCCGCCTCGGTCGAGTCGGCGGTAGACAGCCCAGCGATGAACGCCCCACGCATCACCGCGTAGTCGCGGATCAGGAGCCACGTGCGGTCATCGAGGCACGCGAGGTCCAGCGGCTGCAGCGCCGACCCCAGACGCTCCCGCGACCACCGAATCGCCTCCAGCCGGTTCGCAAAGCACCCCGACAGGTCGTAGGTCACCGCCAGCCCCGTCGCGCGCTCCGCCTCCTCCCGCACCCCCGGCGCCATGGGCAGCACCTTCAGCAGCGCTGCCACCATGCACGCCACATTCTCGCTCTGCGAGTTGTCCACCGGGTACGCGATCAGCCCCTTCAACTCCGGCCCATACCGGCGCAGCGCCCCCTCGAAGTCCGTCTCCTCCGCCTGCACTCCGTACAGCGTCTTCAGCCGCTCGACCCAGAACCGGTCCGCGTCGCGGTTGAACTCGCTCATCCCGACCACGAGCAGCCGCGGCGCCCTCCGGTTCACGAGCCCCTGCAAGGCCAGCAGCGTCAGGTTGCGGTCGTAGTCCAGGCCCTGAGCATCCACGACCGTCATCGCGCCTGGCCGCGCCGCGGCAAACGCCGGGCGAAGGGGAGGAGAAGCGGGCATCGCGGCCTGAATGGCCTTGAGCGCACTGGGGTCGGCGGCGGCAACCGAGCAGATGGCCAGGGACGCAACGAACATGGCAACCTCCTTCGCACAGTGAGTCTGGGGTGACGTTGACCGAGCCGGAGCGCACACCCTTCCTGGTTGGGGGTCTGGAGTCACTCCGCATCCACTTCGGGGAGGGGGCTGGCAGGAGACTGGCACCAGTACAGGAGGGCCGACCTCCTCTGAGGCCGGCCCTCGCTCTGCCGTCAGCGCGTCTCTACCGCGGACCGCCGGGAGGACGCAGCGGCTTCACCGGCCCCTCGGGCAGTCCGTTGACGGCCCTGCGCAGGCGCTCGACCTCGGCTTGTCCGTCGGTGATCTGCTTCGTCAGGGCATCGAGGGTCTTGATGCCCCAGGCGAAGCGCTGCTGGATGCTCGCCATCTTCTGCGGGTCATCGCCGAGTTTGGCGGGCACGTCGGGCGACAGCAGTGGCTTGCACGCCGACAGCGATGTCGCGACGTGATCCCGGTAGGCTTCGGACTGCTCGCACGGTTGGCGGAAGGCCTGCCAGTGGGGATCGACCTCGCGCCGGTCGCGGAACGCCTTCAGCTTCTGCACCAGTTCCTGCTGGGCTGCCTGCTGAGTGTCCGCGGCATCACGCAGGCCCTTCACGTCCGCAATGTGCTGCTGCACGGCCTCGCGGCCGCGCGACAGCAGCGGCGCGAGTTGGACATAGGCATTGTCGGCCGCGTCGAGGCGGGCGATGAGGAGCGCCTTGGTGAGGGGCGGACCCGGG
>Ga0194113_10000621_pt1 | contig 47218 bp, 41 predicted proteins | sample TA2MahC200mmetaG_FD_146193 | JGI IMG/M metagenome (GOLD analysis project Ga0194113, IMG submission 146193) | Freshwater microbial communities from Lake Tanganyika, Tanzania - TA2015017 Mahale Deep Cast 200m | ecosystem: Environmental > Aquatic > Freshwater > Lake | place: Tanzania: Lake... | reverse complement strand
GTTGTAACTGGTGCTCTTATCGGGGCGCCGATTTGGCTGGCACTGCCAGAATGAAATGCTCACCTAACGTCCGTATCATCAGAGTGATGTGCAGTGGCCGGGTAGAACCAACCTTCATCGTCAAAGCTTTTCAACTAGGAGCTGATGGCGTTTTGGTCTTAGGTTGTCATCCTGGCGATTGCCACTACTCCGAAGGAAACTATAAGACAATGCGGCGCATGCCATTGCTCAAGAAAACATTGAGCCAGCTCGGAATTGATAATGAGCGAGTACGACTTGATTGGGTATCAGCATCCGAAGGTGACCGCTTCGTCTCAATAGTTGACGATATGACCGCCAAAGTTAGGGCACTAGGACCCTTTAAGAACAACTCCAAGGAGGCAAAACATGGCAAAGCTTAAAATAGCTCTCTACTGGGCTTCTAGTTGCGGCGGATGTGAAATTGCTCAGCTCCAGATTGGCGACAAAATCCTGAAACTAGCTGAGGTCGCTGACATCGTGTTCTGGCCGGTAGCCATTGACGCCAAGTACAAAGACGTCGAAGCTATGCCCCAGAAAAGCATAGATGTCTGTCTGTTTAATGGAGCCGTTCGAACTTCAGAACAGGAACACCTAGCTAAAATGCTCCGCGAAAAGTCAAAGGTGATGATTGCCTACGGCGCCTGTGCCTATGGAGGTGGCATCCCTGGCCTGGGCAATATGTTCAACCGGGAACTCATTTTTGAACGAGCCTACCTGGAAACACCATCAACCGATAACAAAGAAAAGGTCTTACCACAGACAAAATACAAGGTGCCTGAAGGTGAACTTAACATCCCTGAGTTCTATGATACGGTCAAGACACTCGGCCAGACAGTGGATGTGGACTATACCATCCCCGGTTGTCCCCCAGAAGCCAGAACGACATGGCTGGCTTTGGAAGCCTTAATTGAGGGTAAACTGCCGCCAAAAGGGACAGTGATTACACATAATGCCAAAGCGGTATGCGATGATTGCCCTCGGAAAAGAGATGTGAAAAAGGTTAAGAAATTCTACCGAACCTTTGAAATCATACCTGAACCAGAAATATGTCTGCTGGAGCAAGGCTTACTATGCGCCGGCATCGCCACCCGTGGTGGCTGTGAGGCCCCCTGCCCACAGGCTAACATGCCTTGCACTGGCTGCTACGGACCGGTGGACGGAGTAATCGACCAAGGAGCTCATTTCTTAAGCGCCATATCCTCAGTGATTGACTCCAATGACCCAGCCGAAATAGATAAAATCATCGCCAGCATCCACGACCCTGTAGGCACCTTCTACCGCTACAGCTTACCTGATTCGCTACTAAGGAGGGCAAGAATAAAATGAAAAAAATCACCATAGACCCTATCACCAGACTTGAAGGTCACGGCAAAATTGAAATTTTCCTCAACGATGCTGGTGAAGTAGAAAATACTTACTTTCAAGTCCCAGAGCTAAGGGGCTTTGAGAAATTCTCTGAAGGACGACTGGCCGAGGACATGCCCCAAATCACTCAGCGCATCTGTGGTGTCTGCCCCGAAGCTCACCATATGGCATCAACCAAGGCCTTGGACGACCTGTTCCATGTTAACCCGCCAAGCCCAGCCAAAAAGCTGCGCGAACTTTTCTACAGCGCCTTCTACGTCACCGACCACACCACCCATTTCTATATCCTCGCTGGCCCTGACTTCGTCATGGGCCCTGAAGCTCCTGTAGCCGAACGCAACATCCTGGGTGTCATCGCCAAGGTCGGCTTGGAACTAGGCGGAGCCGTGATTAACACCCGGATGAAAAATCACCGCATTATCCACATGCTCGGCGGCAGGGCTGTGCATCCAGTATTTGGGCTTCCCGGCGGCATCAGCAAAGGCCTTAACGAAGACGAAAGGAAAGAAGTTGAACAGATAGCCAAGGACTCTGTGGAATTTGCCAAACTTTCTCTGAAAGTCTTTGATGATATCGTCCTCAAGAACAAAGAGTACCTGGATATGGTTCTCAGCGATGCTTATACTCACCGCACCTACTACATGGGACTGGTTGACGAAAAGAACAAGGTCAACTTCTACGATGGCAAAGTTAGAGTGGTTAACCCCGATGGCAAGGAATTTGCCAAATACGCCCCTCGGGAATACCTCGACCATGTCGCTGAACATGTGGAGCCCTGGAGTTACATGAAATTCCCCTTCCTGAAGAAAATCGGCTGGAAGGGATTTGTTGATGGCAAGGATAGCGGTGTTTTCCGAGCAACTCCTCTTTCCCGACTCAATGCTGCCGATGGCATGGCAACACCGCTGGCCCAGACAGAATACGAGAGATTTTATTCCACACTGGGCGGCAAACCCGTGCATCAGACATTAGCCACTCACTGGGCACGCCTAGTTGAGCTTCTCTACGCTGCCGAAAGATTACTGGAACTCAGCAAAGACCCCGAGATTACCAGCCCCAATATACGTACTATTCCCACAGCTACTCCTGACGAAGGTGTCGGCATTGTGGAGGCTCCTCGAGGTACGCTAACCCATCACTACATTACCGACGAAAAAGGAGTCATCAAGAAAGCCAACCTGATTGTGGCTACCGTCAATAATGCAGCCGCCGTCAATATGTCCGTTAAGAAAGCGGCTATGGCACTCATCAAACCGGGCAAGGAGATAACCGAAGGGCTGCTTAACCGCATCGAAATGGCCTGGCGTCCCTATGACCTTTGTCTTGCCTGCGCTACCCACACCCTACCAGGACAGGCACCAATGGAGGTAATCATCTACAATAGCAAGGGGGAAGTGATAGAAAGGCTAAGCCGCTAAACGGCGCTTCTCAGTCAGTAATAGTTGCAATATCATAAGTGGATGGAAATACGAAGACACTGATTCTGGGAATGGGTAATTCGCTTCTCAGCGATGATGGGGTGGGGCTTTATGTTGCTGCTGAACTCAAAAAGAGGCTTGACCAACCAGAGATAACCGTTATGGAGACCGGCGTAGCCGGTCTCAGCCTTTTAGACCTGCTGGTTGGCTATGACAGAGCAGTCATCATTGACGCCATTCAGACAGCAGATGGCAAGGCAGGACAAATCTACCGCCTTGACCCTGAAGCGTTTGATTCTACCCACCGTACAGCCGCACCTCACAATGTTAGCTTTACTACCACCATCGAGCTTGGCAAAAGGCTAGGTCTTGCCCTACCACCGCAAATCACCATTTTTGCCATCGAGGCATCAGATATAAGCACCTTCAGCGAAGAATGTACACCTAATGTTAAGCAGGCAATCCCCACTTGCGTTGAAATGATTATCCAGGAGATAACCAAGAAAGACCCCAATAAATAGCTTGCTGGTCTCTGTAGAAAAAGGTGGTGAGCTTCTCAGCCATCACCACCTTTCCAATGGGAGGGTAGTTACCATTTTTCTTGGGCTAGCCGGGAGGTAAGCCAAGTACGCAATGGTTCATCTAACACACCGACCCTGGATTCCAGCCAGCGGACATCTCCACTCTCAAGAGCCGCCTTCGCCTCGGGAGTTAACTTATAAGCTTTAAGAGCCTTATCAGGATTATCAGCCAGTTTGGCTAAGAAAGCACTGTCATCCCTGGCCTTAGCCAACACCGATATCAGAGCCTTGGTCTCAGCATCCAAATAGTTCACTTGTTGAGGTTGCAAGCCCGGCCTAGAGAACATGCCCGTAAGCCACGGCCTGGCGGTCGCTGCTTCAGCAGCACGCTCCTTCCGAAGATATGCCAGCCAATAAATGCTGCCTACAAACGTGCCACCAACAATATTGCCCAGAGTAACTGGGACTAGATTGCCGATAAAGCCAGCTACATTGAGATTAGCTACCTGGCTTGCAGTTACACCAGCTACTTCAAGGACTTTGGCCTGTCCTGCCATAACTATACCCATTGGAATAAAGTACATATTAGCTATGCTGTGTTCAAAACCACAAGCCACGAACGCTGTTATGGGGAAAAGTATGGCAAATACTTTATCAATGGTGGAACGAGCACCAAAACAGAGCCAGACAGCTAAACAGACCAGTGTATTGCACAGAATACCACGGGCGAAGGCCGGCCAAAAAGCCAGGTTTACCTTGGCATTGGCAATTGATAAGGCATTCACACCTACCTTATAACCATCTAGTGCCCAGAACTGACTGTAAAAGACCACTGCCACTAGAAGCAATGACCCGACAAGATTGGTGAAGTAAACTATGCCCCAGTTTTGAAACAGCTGAGAAAGTTTTATCTTGCCGCTGGCTCGGCTGGCCACCATGAGAGCATTGCCAGTAAATAGCTCGGCTCCAGCTAGCACCACGAGAATAAGCCCTAGACAGAACACGACTCCACCCAGCAGCTTGGTCAGGCCGAAACCAACCTGGATGTCAGTGGTAACCAAAGTACAAAACATGGCTCCCAAACCAATGAAAAAACCCGCTAGTATGCCCAGAAGCGAGATAGTCCAGATATTCCCATTCGCCTTGGCCACACCCACAGCTTCCATTTTTACTGCCATCTCTGCTGGCGGCCTACAATCAGTAGCAGCACAGTTTTTCAGCTCTTCCAATGCTGTCTGGAGACGTGACACTTCAACTGCCGGAAGCCTCTGACTCTCCAGCCTCTGTATTTCCTTGCCCGATGACTTTAAGTTTGCCATGACTCCGCTCCTCCCTTTACCACTTCTCCTGAGATAGTCGGTACCAGAGCCAGGTTGATAGACGCTTGTCCAGTTTACCTACCCAACTCTCTATCTTCTGGATGTCACCGCTAGCTAGGGCCGCTTTCTCCTCCTGAGTTAAGGTATAATATTCCTTGAGAGCTTCGTGAGAGTTCTCTGCCAAACGAGCCATGAACTCAGGCTCGTCAGCCGCTCTGGCCAACACGGATAGCACTGCCCATCTTCCAGCCAGACCTTCCTTCGGGACAACTGTGGGTGCGCTGGCAAGCTTCTCCAGCGCTTCGGCGGTTTCCTCGGTCTTCGGACGCATTTCCTTAGTCATTTTGTCACCTCCTTCTTTTCTCTTTACTTCAAATTTAGCAGTGGCCAAGACAACTCTCATCGGTCTTTGGCTCTAATTTTGGCTATAACTTTAGCCATAACTCAAAGGTACTAATCGCCCGATTAATAACACAGCACTGAATAAAGAAAAATTGCATCTGAAATGCTTACAGTAAACTCGCTCAAGCCATCAGTAGTAGCCCTTTTGGCCAAAGTGCAGCACAATCAGCAGCAAATCGGGTTGGTGGCACGGAACAGAAGTAACTTCGAAAACCGAGTCTTACTGCTGAAGAAAACGGCCTACATTCTCTCCTTCACCAAAATATCAACCACTGATGGGTCAGCCAGCGTGGTAATATCTCCCAGTTGCTCTATATCACCGGCAGCAATCTTGGTCAATATCCTCCTCATGATTTTGCCGCTCCTGGTCTTAGGCAAGACGTCAGCAAATTGAATCTTATCCGGTGTGGCTATCGGACCAATTTCCTTACGCACATGAGCTACCAGTTCCTTCTTCAATCCTTCAGACTTATCCACACCAGCCTTCAAGGTAACAAAGGCATATATACCTTGACCCTTTATTTCGTGGGGCATGCCAACAACTGCAGCCTCTGCCACCTTCTCATGAGACACCAACGCACTTTCAACCTCGGCAGTGCCTATGCGGTGACCTGACACATTAATAACATCGTCTATACGACCCATTAACCAATAGTAGCCATCTTCGTCTATCCTGGCTCCATCTCCTGTGGTATAGACACCAGGGAACCGAACGAAGTAAGTATTCTTAAATCTCTCTGGGTCACCATAGACTCGCCGCATCAAACCCGGCCATGGTCTCTTAATCACCAGATAACCACCTTCATTAACACCGACGTTAGAACCATCCTCTCTCAGTATCGCCAATTCAATTCCAGGAAACGGCAGTGTTGCTGAACCTGGCTTGATAGGAATGGCTCCAGGTAGTGGGCTAATCAGGGCAGCACCGGTCTCAGTTTGCCACCAGGTATCTACAATGGGGCACTTTCCTTTGCCTATCATATTGTAATACCACATCCAAGCTTCAGGATTTATGGGCTCGCCAACCGTACCCAACAGATGCAAAGAGCTTAAATCATGCTTGTTAGGCCACTGTTCTCCTTCTTTCATTAATGCTCGAAGGGCAGTAGGAGCCGTATAAAAAACATTTACCTGATATTTTTCCACGATTTCCCAAAAACGATCAGGATGGGGATATGTCGGGACTCCCTCAAACATGAGGCTTGTCGCTCCAAAGGCTAAAGGACCATAGACGATATAACTATGACCTGTGACCCACCCGATATCGGCAGTGCACCAAAAAGTGTCCTCTTCCTTCACATCAAATATCCACTTGAAAGTCTGGTAACAATAAAGTAGATAACCAGCCTGAGTATGGAGGACTCCCTTAGGTTTTCCAGTACTGCCACTGGTATACAAGATAAACAAAGGGTCCTCAGCGTCCATCACCTCGGGTTCACAATATGCGTTAACTCCGGCAGCCGCCATTTCGTTATCCCACCAATAATCACGTCCTTTCCTCATGGCTACTTCTATGCTAGCTCGTTTGACCACTATCACATCCTTTACCAGAGGACAGGCCTCAAGAGCTTCATCGGCATTATCCTTACTCCTTATAATCTTACCCCCGCGATAGTAGCCATCAACACAAATTAGCACAGTGGACCCACAATCCAACATTCTATCTCTCAATGCATCAGCACTGAAACCGCCAAAAATAACACTGTGGATAGCACCAATTCTGGCACAAGCCAGCATGGCAATCGGCAACTCGACAATCATGGGCAAGTAAATAGATACCCTATCCCCCTTCTTAACACCATGCTTTTTCAGTACATTGGCAAATTTGCACACCTCTCGGTACAGCTGTTGATAAGTGAGTATCTTACTGTCGCCGATGTCACCTTCCCAAATCAATGCTGCCTTATTTTTCCTCCAAGTCCTAACATGTCTATCCAGACAATTATGGCTGACATTGAGTTTACCACCCACAAACCACTCATGCTTGCCTTCCTTAAAGTCTTCAACAAGCACCTTATCCCACTTCTTATACCAATCGAGCTGTTCCGCCATCTCACCCCAGAATCCCTCCGGGTCATCAATTGACCACTGATAAATTTCTTTGTACTCAACCAGATTTCGTATATATGCTCTTTCGCTGAATTCTTTGGGAGGATTAAAAACCCTTTTCTCTCCCATCATTGAGGTAATTGTCTCGACATTTGCCATTGTTGACCTCCTTTCAAGACTTATTGATACAATCGACCTGCCTGATTTACACTGGTGAAGTAACCCCCACCAACTGGATATACGCCTGTCGTAGCCTCATTGCCACTACACGTGCAATGCCTCTCGAAACTCTGCAGCCTATCTCATGCCTGGTTACACACAAACCAGATAATTCTTGTCCATCAAAAGCCAATGCCCTCGTCTTCTCTAAAGCTTTAACTGTAGCGGTGCAAACGTATGGGTCGAGCATAGATGACCAACCAAAAACATCAAAGTCGGTCACCGCTTGAACTTGGCGTTGGGCAAGTGGCCCAACCTCAAGAATAATTCCTACTGTGCCGTATTCGATTACATAAAGCTTTTCTTCTCTGAAGCCTTGTTTGCAGATGATTGCCCCGGCCTCAAATTCTTCATAATCACACATTTTCTCAACTTCACGAAGCTGCTTATCATCCAAGGCTCGAAACATGTCGCATTTCCTTAGTACATCGAATTTATTCATTTTTTTCTCCTACTTTAGTCTCCCTTAACCACTCAGCACAGTATCCATCATTCCGTAGCTGCTACCGCAGCTTCGTGCTACTATCAACCGCGGCAGCCGGTTTCGGTTATCGACCTAGCTCTTGTACGCTCAGACCACAGCTTCAACATCCTCTGCATCGCACTGTGAATACCACGTATATTTGGATACCAAAAAAATGCTACCAGAAACAAAACAGCAGACACCGCCAGACTTAGGACTGCTATGAACGGCAATTGCATTATTTTTCCACCTCCTTTAACATTTCTCCTACCTGAGTCAGTACTATTACAATGCAGCCACAAACTTGCCACTTCTACTTACCCAACCACCCATCTTTTCGATGCGGCCACACTAGTATAAATTTATCAACCGGTAAGCTATCTATCATCGGTCTTTGGCTCTAATTTCAGATAGTACTTTAGCCTATGTGAAAACATAAGATGCTTGAGCAGCTTAACAACGCCACAAGAAACAAAATTTCCCCACTATCACTGTGAGTCCCCCGATATATCGGGGGACGTGACAATCTCCGCACAGCACTAACGTCTACCTCGGCCGAGATAGCCACCATCGCTCGGAAATGTCCGCCCACAATTTTTTGTCTCGCCAACCTTGTATGCCGTATAATTGCTACTAACAGGTCCGGAGATACAAAAAGTGAAACCGAAGACTAGAATCTTAATTGCTGATGACCATCCTCTTTTACGCCAGGCACTGTCACAGGTATTCTCCAGCCAGAAAGACATGGAGATAATAGGCGAGGCAAGTAACGGAGAGGAGGCTGTCAACCTAGCTTCCCAATTGAAGCCAGATATTGTGGTGATGGATATTATGATGCCCCAATTCGATGGGCTTGAAGCCAGCCGGCAAATTAAGAAGCTCGCCCCCACTATAGCTATATTAGTCCTCACCGCCTATGAGGATGACAATTATGTACTAGGATTGCTTGAAGCTGGAGCGGCCGGCTACTTACTGAAAAGCGCTCGAGGACAAGACCTGGTAGATGCCATACGAGCCATAAGAGCCGGCGAGTCAGTGCTTCACCCTAAGATCATCGAGAAGCTACTCAGGCAAGCTTTGGTCAAATCGCCTGGCACTGCAGAGAACAAGATAGGCGGACTTCTAAGCGACCGGGAGAGTGAATTGTTGAAGTTGCTGGCTACTGGCATGAGCAACAAGGAAATAGCTGATAGGTTATGCCTCAGCCTACGTACTGTTAAGGCTCACATGTCCAATATCTTCACCAAAATGAATGTTGCTTCGCGTAGTGAGGCCCTTGTTCAAGCCTTGAGGTCGGGATTGCTTACTCTGGAAGATATTAAACAAGAGCGCAGCTCCGAAAACTAGAACACATCGACACTCAACCTACACTGCTACGAATAAACGAAGATGAGCATCAGGATGATGTCAACTAGATGGCATAATTTCCACATCTGCTTCATAATCTTGCTCTTCATTATTCTGACTCTATCCCACTACCATGAGCTTCTAGCCAACGTGCCTTTGATAGGCAAAGTGTCTCTCACTTCATTTTTTGGTCTATCAACAGATATCGTAGAGCGGTTTGCCTACCTTCTGCTGATAATCTACGCTGGCTGGTCAGTGGGAATAAAGTTCGGCATTACCATATGGTTGGCATCTGGTCTGGCTATGATACCTCAGGCACTGGTTATTCCAACCGACACTAGAACCACCTTAACTGAAAGCTTCGCTGTGCTTATCGTCGCCGGCTTAAGCATTTCACTAATTCAAATGCACCGCGGATGGTATCGGCAACAGAGACAGTTATATGGAATCACAACAGCTTTAAGAACATCACAAGAGAACTACGAGGAACTTTTTACTAACGCCAGCGATGCTATTTGGGTTCACGACATGGATGGCAAAATAGTTATAGCCAATAATGCATGTGAAAAAGTCAGCGGCTACCCCCCCAATGAAGTAATAGGCAAAAATGTTTCCGAGTTTCTCTCCCCTGAGGCATTAAACACAGCCAGAGAGGTCAGGGCCAGACTTATGCAAGGCGAAGCAATAGACCAGCGCTATGACCAGCGATTGATTAAAAAAGATGGCTCAGAGACAATAGTAGAATTATTTACCCGCCTCATCCGAGCCGGCGGCAAGCCCCTCGCCTTCCAGAACATCGCTCGTGATGTAACCGAGGAAAGAAGGTTGAGGGACAATCTCCGTTTTCAAATTCGTGAAACTCTCATGGCACAAGAGGAGGAACGCAAACGTATCGCCCGGGAGCTCCACGATGATATTGCTCAATTAATAGTGCTATTATCGCGCCGCTTGGACATCCTTATATCTGGAGGCGCACATAAGCTACCCAAAGCTACCATAAGCGAGCTAGAACATCTGCAAAACATCGCCAACGAAGCCTATAAAAGCTTGCAGCGGTACGCCCGTGACCTGAGACCAAGTATTCTAGACCAGATGGGATTGGTAGCGGCACTCAACTGGTTAGCTGAGGAACTTAGCAAAGAACTGGAGATTAAAGCTGCAGTGAAGGCGGATATATTGCCTTCATTACCCTCAGAAACAGAGCTTGCCCTGTTTCGTATTGCCCAGGAGGCTCTGAATAATGTCCGAAAGCATGCCCAAGCCTCCGAGGTCAATGTCACTGTAGAATCAGACTCAAGCCACATCAGAATGACTATCACCGATAATGGCAAGGGCTTCTCACTATCGAGATTGACTGGGGACCTGGTCAAGGAAGGAAAACTTGGTGTCCAGGGAATGGAAGAACGAGCACGCCTAATTGGAGGTAAATTGGAGATAAAGTCCCAGCCCGGCAAAGGTACAACCGTAATCGTAAAAGCACCTATCTAAATAAGCAATAAAATGAGATTATCAATCACCCCCCAAGCTGAACAGCTTATTGACCAGGCTCTATCAGAAGACCTCAGCTCCGGAGATGCGACTACCGAAGCGCTAATACCCAAGACCCAACAGGGAAAGGCATCAATAATCGCCAAAGCAAAGGGGACTATAGCTGGAACTGAGATAGCTCGAGAGGTTTTCCTCAAAGTTGACCCAGAATTAAAAATAGATATCCTCATCGAGGATGGGACTGAGGTTAAGCCCAGAGACATAATAGCCAAAATGGAAGGCAAAGTTGCCAGCATATTAAAAGCCGAGCGGGTTGCCCTAAACTTCCTGCAACATCTCAGCGGCATCGCTTCGGAGACAGCCCGCTACATCCAGGCTATCAAAGGCTTGCCGGTCCAAATCACTGATACCAGAAAAACTACACCGGGGTTAAGAGCACTAGAAAAGTACGCTGTGCGAGCCGGCGGTGGCAAGAACCATCGCATGCACCTCGGAGATGGTATCCTGATTAAGGACAATCACCTGGCAGCGTTTCGCCATCAAGGGCTAAACATAAAACAAATCATAGACAAAGCTCGCCAAAAATCTCCGCCTAATCTGAAAATCGAGATTGAAGTCAAGAATCCTCAAGAAGCTGCTGAAGCCGTTGACGCTGGAGCCGATATCATTATGCTGGATAATATGAACCTTGAGGATATGCGTAAGGCTGTCCAGCTAATTAAAGGCCGCGCTCTAATCGAAGCCTCCGGAGGCATTACTCTGGACAGAGTTCGTGCTGTGGCTGAAACTGGCGTTGACCTCATCTCAATAGGTGCTCTAACCCACTCCCCCAAAGCCCTGGATATAAGCCTGGAACTGGACTAGCCACCAAGATTGCCACGTCGCTGGCGCTCCTCGCAATGACAAAGCAATGTAGTTGCGACCCTTCAGGGTCGCCCCAGTGTGGTCTAGGCGGGTCTAAAGCCCCACAGCCACATTACTCCAATTTGTTGCCTCTCTCATAGAAAAGCCTTATTCAGGCATCCACCACATCAGGGTCGTAGAACTTGTCTTTATTCTGTGAAATCGCCTTCCAGCGCCTTATCTATACCCAGAGCGTGGTGGTAGTAAGGACGGTGGGAAGCCATGTCCTCCACCACGTCAGCCACCGCCACATTCAGCCCCTCGACCTGTTCTTCGGAAAGCTCCATCTCCGTAGCTATAGCAAAGGCAAGCTCAGCCACTCTGCGCTGATGGCCAGCAGTATAGGGGGCTCTCATCTCCACTGTCTGCGCCATAGCCTCTACCGTGCCCGTTATCGCCTGGCGCAGTTTCTCATAGCTCTGCTCCAGCTTCTGCTCCAACCGCAAGGACTTGACGCCCACGGCTATATCGTTCACCGCCTCTGCGAGGAATCCAATTTATTCATCGCCAAAGGCATCCCCGGTGCCCGAGCTAATGCATAATATACCGATAACCTCACTATCACGTACCAGTGGCATGGCAGCCAGCGCAGCGTAGCCCCTCTTCAATGCCTCTTCCCACCATGGGTCATAGCTAGGGTTCTTCTCTATGTCATTGATAATGACCGGTTTGTGCGTCTTTAGCGTTATACCTCTGGGTCCTGTGCCTAAATCCATCTCATCCATTGTAACCTCGACAATTGATAGAAACTCATCTTCGAAACCAGCGTGTGCCACCGACTTGATTTCAGTTGTGCCTTCCTGCAGCAATCCTATCCAGGCAAAGCGGACGAAGTCCGCTGTGGTCAGGTGATGACATATCTCCCGGAAAAGTTCCTGTTCACTCCTGGCCCTCAGAAGCAACTCGTTTATCTCCTTGATTGCTGACTGCAGCGTGTACAGCTTCTTGACCTTCATCTCCGCCCGCTTGCGCTCGGCGATATCTTGAACCATGGAAAGAACTCCCATTACGGTGCCATCTGCCTTCCTTAGCGGTGTATTCGTCCAGCGGCAGATAATCGTACGGCCATCTTTGGTTACATTTTCGTTTATACTATGTGCTGTCATGTCTCCTTCAAGAAGCCGATCCCAGATGGTATCCACATGAGGCTGAGCTTCTTTGGGCATAACAAGGCCGTAAGGATGCTTCCCCAATACTTCCTGGTTCGAGAAGCCAAATATGTTTTCAGCGGCGGGATTCCAGGATTGCACACGAAAATCTACATCCCAGACAATAAGTGCGATAGGCATTCGTTCAATCTGCAACTGGAGGTATTCTTCAAGTTGTCTGGAACGCTCCTCCGCTTTCTTGCGCTCGTTGTCGTGTGTTTCCAGTTCGGCAATCCACTGCCGCAGCGCCGCCAGCTCACTTAAAAGCTGTTTCTTCGTCTTATCTTCGTCTTTCCTCGCACGCCACCTAGATGAGCACGAACTCTAGCAATCGTCACCCAAACAAAAAGCACCAGCAACTCCAGATTCCCCAGATTCCCCAGAGTCCCAGTGCCCTCCATTCAATCACACCCTCATTATACCATGTTTGTTAATGCCCTCAGCCTCGTCTCAGAAACACATCTATACATCTGGCATACTTTATCTAGTCTCCTTCCTACTCCCCGTTGTCAATATTTACGATTGTCGGCTGTTACCACTCTATGATTTTAGCACTCGATTTGAAAAGGATGGACTATCATTGCGAGTCCCGATTGCATCGGGATGACAAATGAGCACTACAGAGATATGTCGGCAGGAGTAATTAGCCGAAAGGTGAGCTTTGGAAGTATAATAACCACGGAATGATATCGGTTTCGAGATTGCTCTGTGATGCAGCGGGGCTAGGCGACAATCTGCGCTACGGTGGTCAAATTTATGCCGGTGACAGACAACCACCTATCATCGTCTGGAACTGCACCACGAAGTGTAACCTCCGCTGCGTCCACTGTTATAGCAGCGCCAGCAACCAAGACCCTGTTGGTACTCTAAATACTAAAGAGGCAAAGTCTTTTATCCGTGACCTGGCTGATTTCGGTGTGCCGGTGATATTATTTTCCGGCGGCGAGCCCTTGCTCAGGAATGACATCTTTGAGCTTGCCGACTTCGCCGGAAAGGAAGGATTAATGACTGTACTGTCCAGCAACGGTACTCTTATCACCCAAGAGGTGGCTAAGAGAATAAGAGACGTCGGTTTCGCCGAGGTGGGCATTAGCCTGGACGGCATTGGTGACAAAAACGACCAGTTTCGTGGGGAAAAGGGCGCTTACCAAGCCGCTTTACAAGGTATCAGAAACTGCACTGCCCTGGAACTGAGAATATCTCTGAGATTGACCATTACTCGCTCCACTTATACGGAAATACCCGCAATTTTTGACCTAGTCGAACGTGAAGAAATAGAACGACTCTGTTTTTACCATCTCGTCTATGCCGGCCGTGGAAGTCAACTTAGAACAGATGATTTGGTCCATTCTCAAACTAGAAAAGTGGTTGATTTAATCTGCGACCGCACTACAGACCTCTACCAGCGTGGCCTGCCTAAAGAAGTCCTCACTGTGGACAATCACGCTGACGGTGTTTATCTGTACCTCAAGTTGAAAAGACAAGACCCAACCCGTGCTCAGAAGGCGCTGGCATTGCTCCGAGCCAATGGTGGCAACAACTCAGGCATCCGCATAGGGGCAGTTGACGCTTCAGGGGATGTCCACGCTGACCAATTCTGGCAACATTACTCCTTCGGCAATGTACGCCAGCGGAAATTCGGCGATATCTGGCTGGATACATCAGACCCGTTGATGCATGGCCTTAAAGACAGAAAAAAATTGCTCAAGGGGCGATGTGCCAGATGTCGGTACCTTGATCTGTGCAATGGCAACCTGCGAGTGCGAGCGGAGACGGTTTTCGGCGATGTTTGGGCCGAAGACCCGGCATGTTATTTGACCGACGGTGAAATTGAATTAGTTAAATGATAAAAGAAGGCATTATCCCAAAACTACAGATGGTCGCCTGGGAGATAACCAGAAGCTGCAACTTGTTTTGCGCCCATTGTCGGTCTTCCTCCACCAGCGGCACTTATAAAGACGAGCTAACCACCGAAGAATGTCTAGGCCTAGTTGATGGCATACTGGATGTAGGTAAACCTGTCATAATAATCAGCGGAGGTGAACCACTTCTGCGTCCTGACCTCTTCCAGATAGCCAGGTATGCGGTGGAAAAAGGGATAAGGGTGGTCATAGGCACCAACGGCACGCTGGTCACAGAGGAGATTGCACATAAATTGAAAGCAATCCCGGTGTCGAGAGTGGCTGTGAGCATAGACTTCCCCATGCCGGAACTTCAGGACAGGTTTCGTGGTAAGGCAGGTGCCTTCCAAGCAGCTATGACTGGTATTGCCTACCTGCGTCAGGCAGACGTTGAAATCCAGATCAACAGCACCATCACTAGGCTAAACATCAAGTATTTGAATGAACTGCTTAATCTTGCCCTTAAAGCAGGGGCAGTGGCATTCCATCCGTTCATGCTGGTACCGACGGGCCGGGGAAAAGGATTAGAAGCAGTCGAGATGTCCTCAGAAGAATACGAGCAGACACTAAACTGGGTCTATGACAGGCAAAAGGAGCTGGAAGACAGGATATTCTTCAAACCCACAGATGCCCCTCACTATCAACGGATAATCAGACAAAGAGAGAAAAAGGGCAATCCGCAAGGAACAAAAGTTGGCAACAAAGCCATGAACTCTATGACACGCGGCTGTCTAGCTGGCACCGGTTTTTGCTTCGTCTCCCATCGCGGCAGAGTGCAGGGATGTGGCTATTTGGATGTTGAGGCCGGGAATATAAAAAACGAGAGCTTCAGTCGAATCTGGGCGGACTCCGCTCTATTCTATGAATTAAGAGACCTATCGAATATCAAGGGAAAGTGCGGCATCTGTGAATATAGGAGAGTCTGCGGCGGCTGCCGAGCCAGAGCCTATGAATCCACCGGCGACTATCTGGAGGCTGAGCCGTACTGTATTTATGAACCAGCGCTATGGCGAAAGAAAAGGTAAATATAAGCTATGAAAAGGAGGCTGTTGAGCAACCCCTATCCACTATTGCGAGCCCTTCACTCCACTGTCCTTGCGAGCGAAGCGTGGCAATCTGGGTGGTGCGGAGCACGTGAGATTCTTCGCTGCGCTCAGAATGACAAAACAAAAAATGGGATTGCCACGTCCCGATTGCATCGGGACCCACAATGACGCAAGGAGATTGTCATTCTGATGGAGTCCCGATTTTCATCGGAGCGACCGAAGAATCTCGCTCAGGGTGATAAATTCTATGAAACTCGATAATACTGACAAAAAGCTACTTAACATCATCCAAGCGGAGGTCTCGTTGAGCCGTGAGCCGTTTGCTGCCCTGGGACTGCGATTAGATGTGAATGGCGACGAGATAATCCGCCGAATTAAGAGGCTAAAAGAAGAGGAAATCATCCGCCAGATAGGGCCTGTTTTTAATCCCAGAAGACTCGGCTACCAGACTACGCTGGTGGCGATGAAAGCAGCCACCGGGTTACTGGATGAGGCAAGCCAGATTATCAGCGCGCATCCACTGGTGAGCCACTGCTACAAACGCGACCATGACTTCAACTTCTGGTTCACACTGGCAATGCCGGCAAAGGAGGACTTGGAGAGCGAGGTGCAAAAATTGGGCAACAGAATCAAAGCTGACGCGACACTGAACCTGCCAGCAGTGAAAGTCTTCAAGATAGGAGCTTACTTTAACCTCGGCGAGGGCGATTCCCGTCCGCCATTGCGAGCCTTTACCTTCCCGTCATTGCGAGCGAAGCGTGGCAATCTCATTTCACTTCCCCACCAAGATTGCCACAGGGCTTACGCTCCTTGCAATGACAATAAACGTTCTTATCCATCAGCGTCAGATGTCAGCATCGAGCACAGCAATTCACTAAACGCAGACTCTGGACTACTATCCATAGACCGAGCTGTTATCAATGAACTACAACAAGACCTTCCCCTTATTGAAAGACCTTTTGACTCAATGTCAGCAAAGTTATCAATAAATGTGGGCGAATTTCTGAGCTACTGCCAAGCACTGTCACAGCATAGAATCATGCGGCGCTTCAGCGCCTCCATCAACCATAACAAGCTGGGATTTACCGCTAATGCCATGGCTTGCTGGAAAGTTCCACCAGATATGGTAGACTCAGCGGGTAAAAAAATGGCGACATTTCCAGAAGTAAGTCACTGCTACGCAAGACAGACAAGCTCCCTCTGGCCCTATAACTTATTTGCTATGATACATGCAGATAGCAAAAATGCCAACAAAGTCATTGCTAGTAAAATATCAGCAGAGACCAAGCTTGACAAAAATGACTTGGTACTGCTTTTCAGCACCAGGGAAATCAAAAAGGTGAGAGTTCGATATCCGGTATGAAAAAGCGCGAGCCAGCATCTCCATATTATCCGATTTTTTTGAATATCCGTGGCAAGAAGTGCTTGGTGGTCGGTGGAGGTAAGGTGGCTTTACGCAAGGTGCAAACACTTCTGGAACACGGTGCCGATGTGGAAGTCGTTAGCCCGGCTTTATGCCCCGAGCTAAATCGGCTAGCAAAGGACGGTACCATACGAGCACAACAAAGGAGCTACAAGGCGAAAGATTTACACGATGCCTTAATCGCCGTAGCGGCAACTGATGATTCCAAAATTAACGAAGGCATCGCTGCCAAGGCAAGAAGGCGAGGAATACTGATAAATGTGGTGGATGACCCGAAAAACTCCGATTTTATTGTCCCCTCCTATTTGAGGCGTGGCGATATCATTGTCGCTGTCTCCACCTCAGGCAGAAGTCCATCGCTAGCCCGCAAAATCAGGACCGAGCTGGAAAAGGACTTTAAAGCTGAATATGCTCAGCTAGCCCTGATTGCTGACGAGGTTCGCTCAGAGTTGAAGCAGCAGGGAATTACAGTTGACAGCGACGCCTGGCAAGAAGTTCTGAACTTGAATTCAGTTGCTGAGCTGCTGAGACAAGGCGAAAATCAGGAGGCAAAGGAAGTCATAATCAGAAAACTTAAGGCACGGTAAACAAAGGAAAGCATGAACAAATTATCTCGCATACAAATTCGCGTCGTCGGCGTAAATCACAGCACAACACCGATTGACATTCGGGAGAAGCTGGCGATAAGCAGCGTCCACACCGCCGATGCCCTATATCTACTTAACAGGTACGTGTCGCAGGGAGTCATCCTGTCTACATGCAACCGAACTGAGGTCTATTCTGTGACCGAAAGTGGCTGTACCTATCATCCAAGCATCGATTTTCTGAAAGCCTGGGCAAACATCTCTAACACTGATTTGCAGCCGCATCTTTACTGCTATCAGGATGAGGCTGCGGTCAAGCATCTCTTCTGCGTGGCTGCGGGGCTCGATTCCCTGATTATCGGGGAGTTCGAGATTCTGGGACAGGTGAAGCAAAGTCTTGAGAAAGCAAAGAGGGCGGGTTTGGTTGAACTGCCACTTCGCAATCTCTTCCAGCAAGCGCTCCACGTAGGCAGACGTGTCAGAGAGAAGACAGGGGTCAGTAAGAATGCTCTCTCGGTGAGTTCTGTAGCTGTGGAATTGGCAGCGAAGGCCATCGGCAATCTGACCAATTGTAAGGCACTGGTCATCGGCAGCGGCGAAGCTGGAAGATTGGTAGCCAAGGCACTCAAGGAAAGGGGTATCGCACAGATTACCACCACCAGCCGCTCCTATAAAAAGGCTTCTGCCCTAGCTGCAGCGCTTGGCGGAGATGCAGTCGGTATAGATAACCTCAGCCAGCAGCTAGCTAATTGCGATATAGTAATCAGCTGTACTGGAGCGCCGCATTTCATACTCGACCGCGGAACTATAGAAAATACCCTGCAGATCCGGGCTAACAAACCGTTGGTGGTCATTGACATCGCTGTCCCTCGAGACGTAGAGCCCGAGGTAAGACAAATAAGCAATGTCTTTCTCTACGATATAGACGATTTCACCTATCTCTCAGAGCTCAACCGAATGCAGAGAGAAGCCGAGATAGAAAGTGCCATGGAGATTATAGAAGCTGAGGTAAAGAGGTTCATTGCCTGGTGGCAGGCTATTGAAGTTAAACCCATAATCAGCAGTCTGGTAGAAAAGGCAGAAGACATACGCCAGAGGCAGCTTAGTATGACGCTGAAAAAGTTGCGACAACTTTCCCCAGAAGAGCAGGAAAGATTAGACGCCATGACCAAAGCTATAGTGCAGAAGATACTTCACGACCCCATTCAATGCCTTAAGAATGATGTTCACAGTAGAGAGGATTACATCGCGCTGGTCAAAGAGCTTTTCCGCCTCGACAGGGACAAGCCTGAGTGAAAAAAATTAACATCGGCACACGCGGCAGCAAGCTGGCTATCATTCAAGCTGAGGGGGTGCTGACCAAACTCAAAGAAGTCGCACCTAATCTAGAGGCTGGCCTCGTCAAAATAACCACCAGAGGTGACCGGAACAGCACCACTCCACTGGACAAACTCGGCGGACAAAGAATTTTCGTTAAGGAACTGGAAAAAGCCCTTCTCGATAGCAAGGTTGACCTGGCCGTGCACAGCCTCAAAGACCTGCCCACCGAAATACCCCTTGGGCTTTTGCTCGCTGCAGTAACCGCAAGGCTTGACCCTAGAGATGTACTTGTGTCTAAGTCAGACAAAATTGCTGAGCTTGCCCCAGGCTCGAAGATAGGCACAGAAAGCCGCAGGCGTGCAGTTCAGCTACTTGCTCTCCGTCCCGACCTTAAAATATGCAATATACGGGGAAACATAGATACACGACTGCGGAAAGTCTTTGATGGAGAAATTGACGGCATCATAGTGGCAGCGGCTGCTTTAATACGCTTGGGCTGGGAAGATAGAATAACAGAATATTTACCGGTAGAGCATTTCACGCCGGCGGTGGGACAAGGGACTCTTGGAATAGAGATACGCTCGGAAGGCAAAGAGGTTTCATCGCTTGTCCATAAAATAAATCACGAACCAACATGGCAATGCATAACCGCTGAGCGCACATTCTTGCGAGCCCTGGGATGTGGCTGCCGTGCTCCTATAGCCGCCCTAGGCATCGTATCAGACAATGTCTTAAGGCTCATCGGAATGGTAGGTGATGCTACTGCCTGCCACATTCTGCGCGCCTCAGAAGAAGGTGACGTCTCTTCTCCTGAGAAAGTTGGCAAACGCCTGGCTCAAAAAATGGTAGATATGGGAGCACTGGAACTCATATTTGGGGCTAGAGCACAACCATGATATGGAGGACCAGTTCAGCGAGGTTAATGGTCATTAACTATTTGACTTACTAATGGTCTTATAATAGTCTGGGGTTCCAGAAACCGCTAAACATGCGATGCAGTGATACCATCTTATTATAAGACTACTAGTAACTATATACTGCATAAACGTAACAATGAGACCCTTCGCTTTCGCTCAGGGTGACACTGCTACAATTGTCATTCTGACTCTTCCTGAAGGAAGGTCTCCTTCAGAATGACATTAAACGAAAGGCTCCCTCAGAACGACACAAAAAGCTCAAATGACCAAAACATTGGGGTTTGTGGGATTTTGATTTTAATGTTGTTTCGAATTTAGGGCTAAGAGCCTAGGATTTTCCCTGCGGAGCACTAAGTGGTTTAATCTGCCAGACCAGATTAAGGCTGGTTGTCCCACCTGGCGGCAAATCGAGCGGCAGCAGAACAACCAGGCAACTTGCCTGATAAAGCCTTTCTATGCCGCCTTCGGAATTGGAAACACTTTCCACCGGGAAATGCCACAGGCTAACTTTCGGTTCCATCATCAATCCTAGCTCTAAGCCCAGATTTCGATTGCCCAGGATTATCTTCTCAATGTTGGCTAGTTCACCCCAGGAATCAAGATGGTAGTCATCCAAAGCAAGTCTGGGTACTCTGTAATATGCCTGTTCATTATGCCCGCCACCAAGTAAGTTAATATTCCACTCGCTGCCAAAAACAGCCTGAATAGATGAGCCGCTTAAATTTTTCAACTGGTAGCTTATGTCAAGTTTCTCTTGCCCTGCTTCCAGCCTGATTTCCTTCTGCACTTCGAAAGGCAAGCTCTTTTGCTGAACCTGTAAAATTCCGCTCCGCCTTAAGAAAATTTTTATTTCACTGCCTTTTTGCTCCACTGAGAATTGGTACGGTTTTCCAGCAAAGTCTCCCAGCTCACTATGAGACAGCTCAGCAAATTCATCAATCTTTGTGTCGCAGGCAAAGAAATGGTCAATGAGACTAGAACGAGGATGTTTGTCATACACCAAATAGCGAAAAGCGTCTTCATCTTTTACCCTTATCAGGTCATGGATGCTAGGGACAACATTTCCTTCTCGTGTTTGCTCATCAGAAGATGACTCAGTCAGGACTTTGTGATAAGCTTCTGGTCGCCTAGCCAACGTGCTTAATACGTTATAGTTATAACGGTGGATGTCCCACTCAAAAATAGAGCCACCTTCCGTCGGGCTAAAATAAACGGAGAGGCTATTGCTGTCAACCAGTAACTCCTCACTGCCGTCGCCATCAAAGTCGGCCTTTTGCCAATTTAGCCAATTGCGGCCGAAATGGAAAATCCTGCTTAACCATGACCGATGCCGGTGAATCATATCATCAGCTTTATTCTCAGCCTGAACAAGATGGCTATAGGTAGCAGCCCGGATATCAGCCAGGTAAATGCCGCCGAAAACGCCATGCCAGTAGGGACAGTTGCATTGTGCCTTCCATAGCTCTCCCAGTCCACAATCGTCTTTGCCCAGGGCTTGAGCTTGATAAACCTTGTGATGAACCCGCAGCATCTTCTTGTGCATTCGGTTTATCTCCGGATACTTGACCAGAAAACTGCGCCATAGACCGCTGTACATAAACTGAGTTATATCTCGACGCCCTTCGGCCCCAAGATGTCGTTTCAAATTGGTATATTCCCAGGACTTATCCGCAGGCAGCGACCACTCCAGCATTTCATCATAAGAAGCACAGGGTAAATAAATCCTGCCCAGGGGTGAAAACCGGTAGGCGTATTCACCCAATAGAATGGTATACAGCCACTGCTGATTAGCTTCCAATGCAGTGAAAAACTTATCTATCCATCCCTCCTGCCAGCAATGCTCATAGGTACCAGGCCAGACACCGAACTTCTCACCATCATCACCCAATATGGCTATCTTATCTTCTTCGTCCGAAGCCTCACTGTCCAGATAACCAATAACTTCCTCTACATCGTGCCAGGGTATGGAATACCGTAGCTGCTTGTTGATGGGAAACACCTTTACAGGATAACCTTGCTCCTCAGTCATATAGTAGCCAAATAGGTCTTTGTCCTCCAATCCCAGTGACCTAAAAGCGTTGTCATCAACCAATGTCCATTCCACACCCGCTTCAGCTAGAGTTTTAGCCAGGTGTGGCTCCCAGACTCGCTCCGCCAGCCACAGTCCGGTCGGTTTCATACCAAATTCTCGCTTTACGAAGGTGCTCATCTTAGCAATTTGCCCCAATTTATCAGCGTCTGGAATAGCTGGTAAGATAGGCTCATAATAGGCACCACCAATGATTTCCACCTGTTGTCTGTTAACCAATCCAGCGAGCCGGTGCAAGAATTCGGGGTGGTTTTGCTCCAGCCAATCAATGAGGCAACCACTGTTATGTAAAGAAAGACGCACAGCAGGGTATCTTTCCAGCGCCTCAACCATAGGTAGATAGGCTTTCTGGTAGGCTTGCTCGAACACCCACGGGAAGTTACCCAATGGTTGATGATTGTGAATGGCCAAGCCGAGGTAAATGTGTTTCAACTAACTATCCACTTATAGCTATGCCTTCCGTATTTTGTCCTTGACAATTTTGAGTACGACTTTATCCCCAATCTTCTCAATATCTTGCGGCAGAATTGAGAGCTTTTTGGTTAAACCTGACTTCACCAAGATACTCCGTATGGATGCCTTGCTTATATCTAGCTCCATATCTACAATTTTACCCAGCACTTTAGCATCCACATCAATAACTTCTTTTCCGAATAGCTCCTTCGCTTTCATTTCACTCCCTCCTTTAACGATATTGCCTTTCACCTTATGATACCAGCATTCCCGCTAAATGTTTATCTCAACTCAGGCTTTTTGAGCTTTTGCAGTTCTTCCTCGCTGAGAGTGCTCTGCAATATAGCAGGGAATTTGGGAGGATACAGTCGGTACAGGTACTCGTACATGGCGGTGAGGACAGTGTCAACATCGCCGGCTTTCACCCAAGTGCGTTGAATGTGGTCGATAGAAATAAAAACAGCTCGGCAATATTCACGGAAGTTGATAAGCAGGCGCCTCAGTTCAGTGACAAACCTGGCACCGGTGGCAAATTGCAGTCGCTCACTGTGGTGCTGTGCTTTAAGAATGAATTTGGTGGCTTCCCTTCTCCAGTGATAAGCTGAATCCAATTCCTCAAAGGCTTCAGCATATTCCCAGCCTGATTTAAACGACAACTTGACCAGCGCTTCGGTCAGATAGCTACAACGTGTGTCAACGATAACCTCGAGGATGCGCTCAAGTCCGTGAAACCACGCGCTGGCTATTGGTGGCAGGTGGTCTTTAAAAGACACAGGCTCACTCGCTTCCAGCCGCATGAGAAGAAGGTCGGCGAGACAATAGCCGTGGATGAAAGGTCTTTTCTGTAAGCCTTCATTGGGAAACCAGCCCCAGTTACAGGCTCGCTTAATGATGCGTGAGTGCAAGGCAATCTGGACATCAACAGAAAGCTTGCCGAAGTCATAATTGGCTTCATTTAATTCAGCCGCTGTTGTTGGCACCTGCTGCGATAAACCGAAACTAGTCAAGAGAAAGTTAGCTAGCTCAGCGATATAGCGCCCCGGCTCCCAAAAAATGAAAGGTACCGAGCGGAAAATTTCCTTCACCGCATCAATACCCCTAAACTCGCCTGCTTCCAGAGGTGGATAATGGCCATCATAGCGCAGAACCAATCGAATTTCAGGAGACCATGAGACCTGGTAAAAGCGAACGTGCTTAAGTTTATCAAATTGAGGCATAACTACATCTTCCAGATATTGATCCGGTGTAACAAAGTTCACCTTAGTCTCATTCTGGTCCATTACGTTGCTCCACGCGCTCCGCATAATATCAAGAGCGACATCGCCAAAATCCATCAGTTCCAGGTCTTGAATGTAAAGGATAAGCCCCTTATCAGGGGCCTCTTTCAAGGATTTGCGCAGAACGGCCGTATATTCAGACACCGCTGTCTCTCCGTCAATAGGGAACTGAACAAATTGTCGGCGTTGGTATTCCTCAGGTAACACCCAGTACCTTCCAAGAATATAGCCCTGGCTTTTTACGCCTTCGGTCTTCCATTTGGTAATAGGACGCCATATGTACTGGGAAACAGGGAAATGACGCGGCAAAGCGATAATGCTCTCGGCTATTAAGAAAGGCTCGTGTTTTTCATTTAAACTGCCGTCAGCTTCATAAAAAGCTTTGCGGCGGTCAAAGTTGGGAAAGATAACCCAGGTGATGCCCCTCCTCTTCAGAGCTACAAGCTTGCTTGAATCTAACGAGCCTTCGATAGGGAAAAGGCCAGGATATTTGGGTTGCGGCACCTGCAGCACGTCATGAATGTATTCCTGATTGAGGCGTATCTCGTCCTCGATTTCGGCCTCAGTTAGCAACGCAATGTGGGTATGGTGAGCATAACCATAAACAGGGTAAAAAAGACGTTCCTGATAGGCTTTCCTAATCTCATCTAAAGTTTCGGGCATAATGGTAGCTATCTGAGTCAGCAGCTCATTAGTAATCTCCAGTGACACCGGAATATTCATGTTTCGAGCGAAATGCACCAACTCCACATAGATGTCACGTCCTTCAGCACTGCGTTTAAGCAGCCAGTTCTCATCTTGTAAAGCCTGCTTTAAATTTATATCGTCGACATTCTCAAGTAACTTCTGCGTAAGTTCCCAGATAGGTTCATGAGCATGGAAAGACAAGATAACGTATACTTCCTTCACGAAGGCTCCTCTCGATGCTATCCGAACGTCAGTTCAGAAGTCACCTCTTTGTGCTCATCCAGATATCGCTGCTTCAGGACTTTTGCCTTGCCCATTTCTTGCCATCGTCTAGTCATTTCCACCAAAGAAGCAAAAAGTGACCCCGCCTTGGAAATTTCCTCCCGAGACAGGTCACTAATACTCTGGATAGCGTCACAAAGTTTTTTAGCTCCAGCTTCGATCATCCCGGTATCCCACCACGGGCGACAGCTCGCCCACCAGTATTGACAACTATGAAGCCCTTCATCAAGCAACTGCCTTGCCTCTTGATAGCCATCAGAACTCTCCGAGGTTTGGTTAATGACCTCTATTGCCAAATTGGTCAGACGCCACTGCAACTGGTGAATTTCATGGCCGGGATATGACCACTGCGGATAAGGTATGCCCTTAGCCATTTCATCCTCCCAGGTGCTCCAGGAAGAGGCAAGCGGTGTAACCTTTTCCATGCCCTTGAAAAGCTGTGGAAGTTCAGAAATGGTACAGGTCCTGGGTTCTCCTTGAGCAAAGACCTCCTCAAGAAGTTTCTCCTGTCCCGGGCGGTGATGTCCATAGATTTCTCCATCAGTACCAGTCAGCAGATAACAATGTCTATCCAGTTTATTTCGTAGTACTTTAAGGAATGACTGGGCATCTGGGTATTGACCATAAGTAAGGCCGGCACTGTAAGGGCGTTCTTTAAAGAAAACTCTGAAATGCTCAAGACCCTCAATCTGGTAAATCGTATCGTCTCTGGCAGCTCCAATCTTACCTCGGAAAGATAGCTCATCCACTATGACCCAGGAAAAACCTAATCTGGCAACTATTCTGGCGACATCGGAACTGTAGCACATTTCCGGCGGGAAAAAGCCATTAGGACTATAGACCTCACCAAAATAGTGCTTGTTTATTTTGGTGTTCAGCTCTATTTGCCGGACCACCTCACTTTCAGGAATGAGGGGCAAAATGGGGTGGTACATGGCACTGCCGGTGAATTCAATTTGCCCTCTCTCCGCCAATCGCCCCAGGCCTTCTATCACATCCATATATCCATAACGGCTAAGGTGTTCGGTCAAGACAGCACTTATATTTAAAGTGATTTTTCCTTGAGGTCTGCTTTCCAGCACTGACACCAGATTTCTATAACATTCCTCGGTGACTTTGCACACTATTTCCCGAGTTTGCGTCGGTGGCTGATAAATATGCAAAAAGTTCGCCCAATACACGTGTAACCCCTCTGAGATTCCGAACAAAGATTAGAGATAAATCACGTCCTCAGCAGAACCAAGAGACAGGAAAAGAAGCAAATAGTCTCTCAGCTCGCGAGTTATCAAGAAGTTATGCTTAACGTGCTCTCGGCCATTTTCGCCTAACCAGCCCGCATATTCAGGATTAGCTAGAAGCTGCCTCAAGGCATAAACGGCACCGTCAATACTATGACACAGCAGTCCGGTGAACCTATGTCTGATTTGCAATGGTATACCACCCACCGCAGAAGCAACCACCGGTTTCCGCTTCCACAGAGCCTCACTTACAGTGAGAGCAAAACCTTCCTTTAGAGACTTCTGCATCACCACAGCTGCTGCCCGCTGCAAAGCATTTACCTCAATATCACTCCCAGGGGGAATCAGGAGAATATGAATATCTGGATTTCCGGCTGCACGTTCCCTCACTTCGCTAATCACTTTCTCCGATTCCGGGTCATCAGTAGCTGTGCCTCCAGCCAAGACCAACTGACAATCTATGTTCTTCTTCACCCGCTCAAAAGCGGCTATCACTCCGATAGGGTCTTTAAGATAATCAAAGCGGGAAATCTGGACAATCATAGGTTTGTCACCATCTAGTCCATATTTGTTCAAAACAGAATCTATCGTATCTCGGGATAGTTCTCTGTTCTTGTCGCTCAAAGGGTCTATCGCCGGAGGAACCAAAAACTGGGGCACAGAAAGCTGTTGAGCGAAATTCGGCGACGAAAATATTGTAGCATCATACTGAAGAACAAATCCTCGGAGGAAATCCCATACTTTTGGGTTTGGATTTGACATATCTATGTGGCATCTCCAGACCCACTTCCTGCCTATCTCCTTCCTCTTGGCTATTAGAGCTACCGGTTGGGGGTCATGAATAAAGAGTATATCTCCAAAGAAATTCATCTCGTTCATATTGCGCTGGCTTACCTCTAAAAAGAGAGAGAGCTCTTCTGGAAACACCTTTTCATCTTTTCCGTGAATGGCATTATGGAACTTCTTAGTGACATCAAAGAATTCCGGCGTACCCTGAATGACATTCCATCTGACATCAACGCCTAGCTGATTAAACAGCGGCACCATGTGGCTCAGTATTTCAGCAACTCCACCACCCACATAGGTGGAATTTACTGTCTGAATAACCTTCCCCGAGAGCCTCTCACCGAGCATTCTCAGCTCTTCAATATAACTCCTGCCCAGAACTGACTCATAGTCCTGAATTTTGCTTTTCGACTGGAGATAAATCTCTTCTTCCACATAATTGGTCATCTACATCCGCTCCTCAATAAGCTGAATTATCGTTGACCTGAGGCTATCTAACGAATAACAATAAGGGTCGAGACGAGCGATTTTGTCAGCCAGCTTGTCTTCGCCCAGACAATCTTTAATCCAGATGGAGAAGTCATTAGTCCCTTTTTGCAATCTCAGTCTAGATTCAAACATATGGAAATAGATGATATCTACGGTGACTTTCTTCAACACTTCCACAAACTCCCTGAGGTCATGAGCGGTATAAGGAGTGGATAAAATAACACCCCTCGACCGAATGAAATGAAATTCCTGCCCTTCCGGGGCTTTCTTACCGTCAGGGTTTTTTGCCAGATAGTCTTCTATAACTTCCACAAGCCACATCTTTAAAGCGCCTACGGTGGGGAAATCGAAGGCATCCACACTGGCTAATCTTTCCCCCAGAACCTCATCGCCCAGGGCATCGCTGACCCAGAGGGCAAAGTCGTTTGCTGGTTCCGGGGTAAGATAATGATGCTCCTCCAAAAAATGGTGGGTATGATAGTAAACCACTGAGTCAGGAACTCCTTTAAGTATATCCACCAGTTCTCGCAAATTACTTGCCTTAATCCCGGTCAGCTCTTTTAAGTGCAGGCGAGTGTAAAAGCGGAAGGGATAAGTAGCCTTCTTAACAGGATGACCGAAATTGGTTACCGTGGTTCGCACCAGTTGGATATTCGGGATGAGAACAAGATTGCCCTCTAGTGTCTTAATCTGTGTATTCCGCCAGTTGATAGCGGTCACATGCCCTGATTCGCCTGACTCCAGTTTTATGAAATCACCCACTTTAATCTGCTCACCCAACGCCACTTGAGCACCTGATAGCAGATTGGGGATTACATCCCGTAAAGCCAAACCAGCTATAAACACCACGGCAGCCAAGACAAGTATAATCGGCGTGGTAGGTGCCCCCCAAATATCAAGCAGTATCAACACACCTAGAACAATGATAGTGATTCTCACTACGTTCACTGCCAGCGTGGTTGGAGGCTGTGGGGCTTCTATTCGTGACATATAAAGCTTAATCAGCTTTTCGCTTACGCTGATAGCTACCCATCCCAACAACAAAATGAACAAACTGGCTACTATCCTGCCACCCAGTATTTTCCCCTCCGGTGACAGAGACGATACCTGAATAGCTATGTATGCGCCCAAAAGCAAGAAAGAGTGTAAGAATGGACTACGTGTGGCAGCAACAACTACCTTACTGCCTTCCCATCGTAATCTTTCCGTCCAGCGGTCGAAGGCACGATAGGCAACTCTCCTCATCCACAGACTAACAACATAGGTAGCAAGAAAAGCTATTACAGGAATCGTTACATTAAGCCAATTATCAATTAGCCACTGAATCCACTGACCCATTGTTAAAACCTTTTTACCACACGAAAAGCCTGTCAATAATCTTGTTTCTTACATCCCTTGCCGCCACCAATTTGTGGTAATAGTCTCTTTTTAGGTCCTCCTCAGTCTGGCTGAGGTTAATAGCTCTATAAGCGTTAACTATAGTCTCTTGCTGCTCCAGTAATCCCTTGTGAATTAGATTTATATCCCACATCGGTCTTCGGCTTGCCCACCAGAACTGACAGCTATGCAACGACCTATCAAGCAACCCCCGAGCGATATTGGCAAATCGTTTGGCCTCATCACTATCAGCAACCTCCATAGCCTTGTCCACCAATTCAATGGTTATGCCAATATGTTCCCACTGGAGACGGTGAATCTCGTTGCCCCTTTCCTTCCACAAAGGGTAGGAGTTTTCGGCAGCTAAATCTTGCGCTGAAGTGCTCCACGATGAGGCTAGCGGCTCCACGCGCCTCCCTTGGGGAAAAAATTCCAGAAGCTCACTCATAGTCACAGCTCGGACTTCCTCGGCTATCTTACCATTCTCGTAGAAAAGACTATGTTGCTGAGCTAAAACTGTGGTCTGCTTCGGGCTGAATAATGTCTGGCTGGAAGCTTCGATTTGCTCATAGACTTCAGCCAAAAAGAGTTCTTCCCAGTGTTGAATATGATGGCCAAAGGTTTCTGCATCCATCGCAGTACCAATGTATATGTCTTTCTTTTTTCCTCTAATGTATCTTAAGTTGTCCAGGAATTCAGAGGGTTGCAAACTGCGGAAGGATATCTTGTTGCTCACTATATCATCACGAAACAATACCATCAGCCGTTCATTACCTTCTTTGATATAGTGGATTGCATCCACGGGCCAGCTTTCTGGGCAGGCACAGGCAATGCCGCTCAGCACCATCCATTTATGTCCAGAATTAAGAACAGGCCCCACTATCTGTTTCCCGTAGCACATCTCAGGCGGGAAAAAGCCCTTCGGTTCATAGACAGTTCCGAAAAACTGCCGATTTGTTCTGTAATTTAGCCGTATTTGTCTCTCCACTTCTTTTTGAGGAATCAACGGCAGAATAGGATGATATTTCCCACTGCCGGTGAATTCTACCTGACCATTTTTAGCTAGCTTTCTCAGCCCGGAGACAATGTCGTCATGACCGCAGTCATGGAGCATCTCGGTAAGAACACCATTGATGTTCACCGTGACTTTAGCCTGAGGAAACCGATGTAAGACCTCTATCAGCGGGCGATAGGATTCGTCGCAAATCTTCTTCAGAACCGCGGGGGATTGTGTCGGCGGCTGATAAAAATGGAGAAGCTGTGCCCAGTAAATCATGTTTTTCTCCTCTTTGCCAGTTGTTGGTCAAAAACATACACGGCAGCGCCCATCATCTCAGCGTTGCTACCAAGGCGAGCTCGAATTATACGTACTGTCCGTAATGGTAACTTAAAAGCTCTCTCTTTGACTACTTTTCGAGCCGGCCCAAGCAGCATATTGCCCATGCTAGACACACCGCCACCAATAACAATCACCTCTGGATTGAAGATATTGACTAAATTCGCTAGGCCAATGCCCAAGTAATTAGCAGCGTCCGCTACTATTTCGCAAGCCATTTTGTCACCCTGCCTAGCCACCACGGCAATCATCTCAGCAGTAACATCCATAAGCCTGCCCCTTGCGAGTTCAGCGATAGAACTTGGCTCACCTTGCCCCATTCGTCTCACTGCTTCTCTAGTCATAGCTGAACCTGAAGCCAGAGCTTCAAGGCAACCGAAGTTGCCACAATTGCACTGTGGTCCGTGGGCCTCTATTGTCATATGGCCTATTTCCCCAGCACAACCATCTGTTCCCGTATATAGCCTGCCATCAATAATAATTCCACCGCCGATCCCTGTGCTTACCGTGAGATAAATGAGGTTGCCCAACCCCTTTCCGGCTCCAAAGCGATGCTCCCCCAAGGCGGCGGCACTGGCATCGTTAACCAGATAGGTGGCCAAGCCTATCCTTTCAGCAATAACATCCCTTAGCGGAACATCATGCCAACCGGGCAAATTAGGAGAGGTAGTGATAACCCCTTTCTTTGCATCTATAATCCCTGCAGCAGCCATGCCAACACCAGCTATCTCAGAATTTTTCAGTTCTGCCCCTACTAATGCTTCGCTCACAGCAGATAGTAGCCTCTCAATTACTGCTTTTGGTCCCTCTTCAGCCAGAGTCAAGCAGTAACTCCGAGATATGACTTTACCATCAGGGACAACCACCGCCGCAATAATCTTAGTCCCGCCCAAGTCAACAGCCAAAACTGGCCGCTGGTTACTTCTTATCATGCTCTTTCATCTCCAGAACCTCGCGATAAAGCGACTCATACTTTTTAGCGGAGGCCTGCCAGGAAAAATCGAGCGCCATTATGCGCTGCATCACTCGTCGCCATGCTTTCTTATTCTTGTAGCCGTTTAGCGCTCGCTCTATAGTAGCCAACATAGCTTTAGCATCATAGTCCTGAAAGACAAAACCATTACCCTCACTAAGGTCCTGAGTCAAATCCTGAACAGTGTCAACTAATCCGCCAACGTGTCGAACAACAGGTACAGCTCCATAGCGCATAGCGATAAGCTGCCCCAGCCCACAGGGTTCAAACCGAGACGGCATCAAAAACATATCGCAGCCAGCATAGATAAGATGGGCTAAAGGGTCATTAAAGTCAATAAACACAGCTAACTGTTTAGGATACTTGCTAGCTGCCTGCTTGAGCAAATTATGATACTGTTCCCTGCCCCTGCCTAGAATAACCATTTGAGCTCCTGTTTTCTTAAATAGAGAACTGAAACTATCAATTACGATGTCAAGGCCTTTCTGTTCATCAAGACGTGATACCATACCGATGAGTGGTGTTTCTGTATCTTCAGCAAACCCCACCCATTTCTGAAGCGCCAGCTTATTGGCAATCCTCCTATCCACCGCCAAAGCATCATATTTAGCCGCTATGAAAGCGTCACTTGCCGGGTTAAATTCATCGTAGTCCAATCCGTTGACTATACCTAAGAGCTTATCCTGTCGGTAGCGCAAGAGATGGTCGAGCCCCACCCCATATTCCACGGTCAAGATTTCTCTCGCATACGTCTTACTGACCGTGGTTACTATGTCAGCCCAAAGTATACCCTGACCCATAAAATTAAACGGTGGCTTAGGCACACCAGCCAAGCACAATTGCCAATCCCGCCCCAACCCAGAATCAGACAGGAACTTATTATCAAAAGCTCCTTGATAGGCTAAATTATGAATAGTGAAAACGGTCGAATACTGAGAGCTTTTTCGTTTCAGCCACATGGGAACCAATGCAGTATGCCAGTCATGGCAATGGACTATCTCTGGTTGCCAGTCCAACCTGGGCAACACCTCTAGAACAGCCCGACAAAATAAAAGAAAACGCTTCAGGTCATCTTTGCCATACACTTCTGCAGAACTGGAGAAGTCATAGCTATCTACCAGATAAACTTTGACCTTACCAATAAGTTCAGTGACCTTCAAAGAGACGGGTCCCTTGCTTTTCGTTGCCTGCATTTTCACAAGTCCAATCACTGATGATATGGGAAATCTGGCAGTATCTATAATGCCATATCTTGGCATCACTACCCGCACATCATGCCCCAAATCATTTAAAGCCTTGGGTAAAGAGCCAATAACATCAGCCAAGCCACCTATCTTGACCAGCGGGGCGGCTTCAGCAGCAACAAAGAGGACTTTCATCAGGCTTTTTGGCCTTCCCTCTCAGCAAAGGAACGATAGTCAATATCGGGAAACACCTTGTCCAATTCCCACAACTGATGGCATAAAGCCAAGGCTGCTTTGTCTACCTTTCCTGATTCAGCGATATCAGCCAGTTGCTGAAACCGGTTCACATGCTCAAGAAAACGATTTTCAGCATAAACGCTAGCTTGACCTGTGGTTATCAAAAACGGCCAGTCGCTGGACTGCAGGAGCATCAATTCTCTGGCCGCCTGATTCAGGATGTCCTTTATTGCCCCATCAGCTTTAGGATACCTAGACACCAGCTTCTCCATTCTCAACTCAGCCGAGTGGATAATTGGCCATACCCAGTCAGTATCAGCATTCTGCCAGGTGAAATGACCTCCACCCAAACCCCAAGAACTTTCAGGCAAAGCCAACACATCCTCCGGCGGATGATTTTTAATGAACTCGCTGGCAGTGGTCAGCTCCACAAACTCACTCTGGCTAAGATCACGTAGAACCTCTTTAAGCCAGTCAACACCTTCAAACCACCAATGCCCAAAGAGTTCAGTATCATAAGCCGCGGAGATGATGCCAAATTTGCCGGTTTCCTGATAGAAGATGGTGATTAATTCCTCGACCAAATGAGAATAATGAGAGCCATGTTCAGCAACACGTTGTTTTGCCCAATATGGGTCATAGTATTCCTTATAAGCCAAATCAACTTTAGCTCCGGTGACCTTCCAGTACTGAAGCCCGGAGATGCCATCCTTCTTATGAAATTCGCGGTAGTTAAAATCTCCAGGATAACCCCACTCCGCAGACCATACCTGCATACTGGTTCTGTTATTCCTACCAATAACAGCTACCTCAGGAGTTTGCACCCAGTAAGGCAGATAGGTGGTTCTATGCGTTGGCTCTGAATATTGTGTCAGCGGCACTACATAGCGCCGTGATATACTGGCATAAGGACCAATGACTTCTTCCCTGGCCTTGCCCACTGGCTCGCCGCCTTCCACCGTATGAGTTTCGGCGAAGAAACAGCTCATGCCAAGCTGGGTGAGAAAAGATTCCAAGCCAGGCTTAACATAGCTCTTGCTTTGGCTTCCGGCATAGTAGGGAGGCCGATAACCGCACTCAGGAAGCCAGATTGAGGACGGGTTTTTACCAAAATGGCGCTGATAGCTTTGCTTTCCAACCTGCAGTTGACCATAAATAGAGGAATCACGCTCTAACAGGGGCAAATATGCATGTGTGGCCGCACTGGTAGTAATTTCCACATAACCTTCATCCTGTAGCCGTTTAAAGGCGGAGATTATATTTCTTCCAAACCTATCATTGAAGCTGGTTAGTATATGCTGATAATAGTCAAAATAGAACTTAGCTAGATACAGGAGATGACCTTCACCAGCTTTGTCAAAGCGGTTCACATCTTCCTGAGCCCGGCGAATTTTGTCTTCGACAAATTCCACAAGATGAGCAATTACTAAAGCGTCGGCTAGCTGCTCAATTAAAACCGGAGTAATGCCCAAAGTTAATTTGAAAGCGTAGCCTTCTTGTTTCAGGTCATAAAGGGCATTAAGCAAAGGTATGTAGGTTCCAGAGGCTGCCTCATGAAGCCATTCCTCACCATGAGGCCAACGACCAGCATTGCGGCAATAAGGAAGGTGACTGTGTAAAACAAAAGTAAACGCTCCGACTTTCATCTCCTACCTCCTATAAGGGATGGCGCCTTGGTGTTTTACTGGCCACGCTTTCGCCACTGGCAATAACCTTGGAAGAAAAGTCACCGCCTTCCACCCAGCAGCCAATTTTGCAGTTGCGGCCGATTTTCATTTCGCCAGGTACCCTGGCACCCTTGCCGATTATAGTTATACCCGCATTCAGATTATCTAGCTCTTCCTTGTTGGCCGTCATATCATCACCATAGCCGATATGGCACCCCGGACTGACCCAGACCTGTTTATCGACAATACACCGGTCAATGATAGCCCCCTTGCCAATTGTGGTATCCTCAAAGATAATCGAATCCTTCACCAGAGCGTATTCCTCAATAAACGCCCCCGGGGAAATAATTGAGTTCTGCACCCGGCCATTTATTATGGCGCCGTTAGATATCAGGCTCCTCACTACCTGGGCATCAGGTCCGAGCTTCGCCGGGGGTTTATCCCGATATACAGTTCGAATTTCCGCTGTGGGGTCATAAAGGTTCAGGTCCGGTAAATCGACAATCAAATCCATATTAGCTTGCCAGTAAGACTCAATAGTGCCTACATCTCGCCAGTAGCCGCGAAACCTGTAGCCGTAAACCTTATGCTTTCCGATAATTTCGGGCAGAATATTATGCCCAAAATCAAGACCACCCTTCTTCTGACCATACTCCTCAAGGCAATCGATGAGAACACTCTTGTCAAAAACATATACCCCCATTGAAGCGAGATTGCTCTTAGCGCTCTTCGGCTTCTCCTGGAAACCAATTACACGCTCATTATGGTCCAGAGTGATAATGCCAAACCTTGCTACCTCAGACATAGGCACTTCGGTTACCGCCACGGTAACATCAGCTCTCCGGCTACGATGGGCAAGTATCATATGGTCATAACGCATCGAATAAACATGGTCACCAGACAGAATGAGAACCTCATCTACTTTCTGGTCTTCTATAAAGTAGAGGTTTTGATAGACAGCGTCAGCCGTGCCTTTATACCAATCTCGAGTTGACCGGCTCAAGAACGGTTGAAGTAGAACAACTCCACCTGTAGTCCTATCCAGGTCCCAAGGCCGACCAACGCCGATGTGCTGCGCCAAAGAGCGGGGATTGAACTGGGTAAGCACCGCTACATTATAAATCCCAGAATTGGCGCAATTGCTCAAAGTAAAATCAATTATGCGGTATTTGCCACCAAAAGGCACCGCCGGTTTAGCTCTCTCCGCTGACAGAACACTCAACCGCTCGCTGGCACCACCAGCCAAAATCATAGCTAACACCCGATTCATATCATCACCTCCCCACTAAGCTTCACTTTCCATTTTACCCCAGACTCGATTCTATGTCGAACTATCAGATATCATATTCTACAGATTCCGTGGGCGCAAGACGTGGGAAAGTGAAGCCTCCGTGAGATTTCAATTACAGCTGTTTGATTTCAGGAAAACACCAAAAGCACGAACAGGTGCTAAGTGTGGAACAGCAGCTTCAAGGTGATGATTTCAAACGGATTAACTTCCATTTTCAGCTTTTCATTCTCAATTTTCAGTTCGGACACATCCTCCTCCAACAGGTTGACACATCTGGCTGTTTTAATCTGACTTGGCATTTGCAATGATGCGCTACACCTTTCTCCCTTAGTTTCGTAGAACCTCAAAATGACGGCATCCTCATCCTCGCCCTTTTTGAGGGCAGAAATAATCAGATTATCTGGTTCGAGTGTAAAACTTTGTAGCTTTTCATCTAAAGCCGCAGTATCAACATGGAAAGCAAGTAAATGATAGGTGAATTCGTGGCCCCGTCTGTGAATGGTTGATTTCTTCCAATCACCAGAATGGGGGTAAACCGCATAGACGTAAGTTCGTTCACCTAACTCCATAGCATAGGGAGTAGGTATCAGCGGACCACTGGAACCATCGGTTGATAGGACAGAGACACTCCTCAACAAAGTACAATAGATTTCCCCCGTCTTTATCTCGTTTAGCGGTACGCCTCGGGTGAAGAAGGCAAGGCCACGTCTTCCCTCCTCACAATTTACCCAGTTGACTGATGGAGTCTTAATCGAGGCCTCCACATTGGTTGGTGGAGGCAGGTCAATAACTCCGAATTGTGTTTGACGGATATAAGCAGGGATCACCATACAGGTGTCAAATTTAAGCCGAATTCGTATGTGAGACTGTTGTGAGTTTATTGTAGTGATAAAATCAATTCGAGGTATATCATTATAAACAATAACTTTTTTAAGGACGTCTATAGTCTTATGTCGTTGTAATATTGAACCGAATTTTTTGGTAAGGTAATAGGGCCATTGCAGGCAATAAAATGAGTCCTTGAATGTAATAACTGTCCGCACAGGGCTGGTTTCTATTCTGCATCCATCAGGCTTGAACGTGCTGAAATGAATGCCTTCTCCACTTTCCGAGTGAATCAGGCCATCAAACTGACTCCTGTGGAAATAAAGGTCACCGATTTCCTGGTCTATTATTAATTCATTCCCCCCGAGAATTTTCCTATCATCTTTGTCGAATACCTGTAGAATGCCTGTTTTATCATCTATAGTCAGTTTATAGTGCTTGGTTATCACTTCAGTTCCTTGAACATTTACGCCGGTTGGAAACTGCTTATTGTTCTTGACTATTTGATAGACGCGGTACCCCATTGACGGAACCGTTGCCACAAAGCAAAGCTTGGCCCTGTGTATACTTCCGTCTTCTTTTCGCTCAACAGTAATCACCTCACACGGAATCTGTTCCCCATTGAGAGCAATACCTAATTCTTCACCCCACTGTTCTCCAAGTTGCACCTCCACCTCCACCCAGTCTGTAACCTCCCAATTGTTAGGATTGAGAACTACAATACCGTCACCATGCCCATTGTCTTTCAAGAAGTAAGCGGCAGCATCTTTCAACAAGAGACGTGTCATCTTGTTTATATCGCCAATATATTCCCAGGCCTCCTCATAGATCTCATCGATGCCACAGCTCGGCAGAACATCATGATTAGCCAAAAATAGCATCTTTTTCCATATCTCCGTCATTTCACCTTCAGGGTATGGCTTTCCATGAATCCAGGCTATTGTGGACATCTTTTCTGCACTGAGCAGGAGGGTTTCACAATTCTTAATAGCCAATTTAAGCCCAATACGGCTGGAAACCACGTCGGGAAATGTATTCTGCAAGTCAGAACTGTAGAGCTCACCGTGAAACGTGGCGAAATCATCACCATCTTTCTCAAGATTTCGAAGGAATTCGCTTGGTGTTGAAATTACCATCTTGGAATCATCATGTTCCTTATTCCACTGGGCAACCTTTTCTGGTGTCTCCTCCTGAGGGGGAACGCCGCCACTTCCACACGGCATAAGCAAATGAGACGTTGTGGCAAAAGTAGATAGCTTCTCATAAGCTTCTTCCCACTTATCAATGTCCAACCCGGCACGGTAGCCCAGAGGCATCCAGTGGCTGAGTATTTTCGAGCCATCAAGCCCCTCCCAGATAAATTCGCTCACTCGGTAACCGATGGTTTCAGGCAGCCCTCGCCGGAAGGCGAGCCATTTATATCCAGACTTATTATATATCTGAGGCATTTGTGCATTAAGTCCAAAGCCGTCAGCCGCCCAAGCTACCGGCACGTCTATGCCAAACTTCTCCTTGCAGTACTTCTTTCCAAAAAGGACCTCTCTGACCAGTACTTCCCCGGATGGAATCATCAAGTCAGCCATTATATACTGACCATCCACTACTTCAATCCTGCCTGCGGCGATAGCATCTTTGATGTCAGAGAAGAGCTGTGGATTCCTCTGTTCAATCATCTCCAAAAGATAGGTCTGCTCCACCAGAAATTTAAAATCTGATTCTTTTATCATCTTAACCGCATTTGTTAGAATCATCTCATTGATAAAGTAATAGTCCTCTTTGGTAAAAGCCCAGACAACATCGTAGTGGGAATGCGGCGCCAGGTAAATTGTTCTCGTCTCGCCCATGGCCTTTATTTTAACACACACCTCACCGCAGATTCATTTTTGGTAACTGATAGTGACTTGATAATGTTCAGCTCGCTGGCAAATTTCACCTTATTTTGTTAGAATCCAAACAAGAAGGGGGGGAATATGGACTGGACACCAGTTATCAACTGGCTTTTAGAACATGGCCCGCGTATCTTGTTAATCATCGCTATATCGGTGGCTCTCTACTACTTACTGCGTCACTTTATACCCATCATGGTAAAGAGAATCGTCAAGGGCACCATGGTGGGTAAGCCAAAATCGGCTATTAAGAAAAGAACTGACACTCTAAGTAACGTATTCATCCAGACCGGGATGGTTTTTGTCGGTGTAGTGGCGATTTTTACAATCATCGCAGAGCTGGGAATAAATATCGCTCCAGCTTTGGCTGGACTTGGCATTGCTGGCATAGCAGTGGGCTTCGGTGCTCAGAGTCTGGTCAAAGATATTTTCAACGGCGTTCTCATCCTACTGGAAAATCAGTATGGCATAGGCGACGTTGTCAAAATCGCTGGAATCGCCGGCCTGGTCGAAGATGTAACCCTGCGCAGGACAGTTCTCAGAGACCTGGATGGCATAGTCCACAGTATCCCCAACAGCGAGATCGGTGTTGCCAGCAACTATACTAAAGAGTGGTCACGGGTGAACATGAATATCTCTGTTGGCTACGGTGAGAACCTCGACCATGTTATCAAAGTTATCAACAGGGTAGGTAAAGAGCTGGCTGAAGACCCTGACTGGACACCACGGATTTTGAAAGCACCGGAGGTACTAAGAATAGACGAGTTCGGAAATTCTGGAATTGCCATAAAGATACTTGGTGAAACCAAACCATTGGCTCAGTGGGATGTGATGGGAGAACTGCGCCGCAGACTGAAGAAGGCCTTCGACGAGGAAAACATTGAAATCCCCTGGCCGCATACTAAAGTCTTCTTCGGTAACGCCCCTGAAATCAGCACCGGGGAGCTTATTGAGCAAAAATCACCAGCAAGAGCAGAGGCACAACAACCAAGCAAACGAAAAGGGCAAAGCAAATTGCCGCCAAGCTAGAATTGAGAGCTAATCAAGCAGTTCAACCCCGGCAGAGTTCGACAACTAGAAGGTCAAGTGTGAGGTCACCATCGTATTTCCCGGTTTTTATAGCGATATCAGCTTCCAAGAGCCTGTGGTAAGCGCTCTTTATGCGTTCCAAAGTGTATGCTCTGGCTTGTTTTAATGCCTTCTCCAAAACATAATCCGAAGTCGATTCCAACCTTTCTCGAATTTCCGGCTGAAACAACCTTCTTCCAAGTTCTTTAGCCATAACTATCAACCGGAGCTGGCGAGTAATCATGGCCAGAACATAAGGAGGAGCCGCCCCTTCCTGCAGTAACCGATGTAGTGACTGCTGGGCTACCTTTCTTCTTCCCTCAAGAATAGCATCCACCAGAACAAAGATATTGGCTTCACGAGCATAACTTGTTATCTGCCTGACACTGTCCTCGGTAATAGGCTGCCCTGAACAAAAATCAATGAGCTTATCTATTTCACTGCTCATAGTCCACAAATCTGCACCGACAAGTCCTATAAGTAACCCAATAGCGCCAGGAGATATGGTGCCGCCGCCTTGCTTCACCCGGTTTTGTACCCAGTCGCTCAAATCTTTATCTTTAAATTGGTGAAAGGTCATAACCTTGGCCAGCGGCACCAAAGACCTTAACAAACGATTAGCTGCTTTCTTTTCATTTAGTTCACCATCAACCAAAATGAGCACAGTTGTCGCTGGCATCTGTCTGACATAGTCAGCCAGAGCCATCCATTCTTCCAAATTGGAATTAAGTTTCATTTTAGAACGGGCTCCCCGTTGCCTCGCACCAGATTTTTGTTCAAAACGTCCCAACAGACCATTAACAATGACCAGCCTAACTGGACACAAAAAGGGTACAGAACTGCAAGCATCTATGAGCTGGATTAGGCTCAGCTGCTGACCGTCTAACAGGCTGGTATTAACCGCCAACATCTCCGGACTGCTCAACTCCTGTTTTATTTCCTCCAGTTTCTGTCGGAGGGAGAAATCGTCTTTCCCGTAGAGTATGTAAAACAAGATTTACACCCCCTTCATTGTATCATAGACAAAGTACTTGATTTTACCCTCAGCACTGGATATACTCAATCAGTCGGTTAGAATCCAGAAAGTTGCACCAACCATCATTTCAGAATACAAGCAAACAACCACTATAGTTATCAAGTATTCAAGGAGGCAGAAATGAGCTACCCTTTTGATGAAGAAACCGGTATCGTGGATGAACGGGAATTAGACTTAGAAATGCTCCGTGAGGATTTAATAGCCGAATTGCAGGCCATAAACCAGTATCAGGAGCATATCGAGGCTCTAGAGGACGAGGAGGCGATAAAAGTTTTGGAACATATATGTGATGACGAAAAGGAACATGTTGCCGAACTGGTTAAACTGATTCAGATGCTTGACCCGGTTCAGGCGGAAAAATTCACCAAGGGGATGCTGTGACCAAAATGGCCACAAATCGAGACTCGCGGGCATGAAGAAATGAAGCAAACACGGGAGAAGACCAGTTTGAAGATGCTGGTTATCGGCGGTGGGGCTCGAGAGCATGCTCTGACTTGGAAAATCGCCCAAAGCCGAAAAGTCAAGGAACTCTATGTTGCCCCAGGAAATGCTGGCACGGTATCTATTGCCCACAATCTGAATATCAAACCCAACGATATAGAGGCTTTAGCCAAAGCTGCACAGGACGCCAACATCGACCTCACTGTTGTCGGGCCAGAAGCACCACTGGCTGCAGGCATTGTGGATTATTTCGAGCGATTAGGTATGCCCATCTTCGGCCCAACAAAAGCCGCCACCCAGATAGAATCTAGCAAAGTCTTTGCCAAGAAACTGATGCAGAAATACGCCATCCCCTGCCCCGAGGGTGTTATCTTTTCAGCCTACGCTGAAGCTAGCGAATATCTCAAATCACAACCAGCACCGATTGTGGTTAAAGCTGATGGGCTGGCAGCCGGCAAGGGAGTAATCGTAGCTTCCTCCAGAGAGGAGGCCCAAAAAGCTCTGTCAGACATTATGGAGGCCAAGGTTTTCGGCTCAGCTGGTGACAGAGTGGTAATCGAGGAATGTCTTCTCGGCAAAGAGGTAAGTCTCCTGGCTTTTACCGATGGCAAAACAGTCGTTCCTATGGTTCCAGCCTGCGATTACAAGAGGGTGTTCGATAACGACCAGGGCCTCAACACTGGCGGCATGGGCAGCTATAGTCCACCTGGATTCTTCGATGCTAAATTGACCCAGGAGGTGATGAAAGGGATTTTAGAACCGGCAGTGAAAGCGATGGCCAGCGAAGGTGTGCCCTACAAAGGGGTGCTTTATGCCGGATTGATGATAACTCCCGATGGGCCAAAGGTGTTGGAATTTAACGCCAGGTTCGGTGACCCTGAGACTCAAGCCATCTTACCCCGCCTCCAGACTGACCTGGTAGACATTCTCCGGGCTATAGTAGATAATAGGCTCAGTGAAGTAACCGTGGAGTGGAACAACGAAGCCTGCGTTGGTGTGGTGATGGCATCAGCCGGATATCCCGGAAGTTATAACACGGGCTTTCCTATAACAGGGCTGGATAAGCTAGACAAGGAGACAATAGTTTTTCACGCCGGAACCAAGCTCGGCGAAAATTCGCAGATATATACTGATGGAGGGCGAGTACTCACGGTGACAGCAACCGGTAAAACAATGGCTGAAGCCAGAGGCAAAGTCTACCAAAACTTACCCCGTATCCACTTCGATGGTTGCCACTACCGCAAAGATATCGCAGCCAGGGAGGTTAACTGATGCCTTTAGTCGGGATAGTCATAGGCAGCAAAACCGATGAGCCATTAATACAACCAGCACTAGATATGCTGCAACAATTAAATATCGAATACGAATTTTTAGTCATGTCAGCTCATAGAAGCCCGCAGCGGCTTCGTGAATACGCCGCCAAGGCCAAGGAGCGAGGGATTGAAGTCATTATCGCTGCGGCAGGATTTGCTGCGCACCTTCCCGGAGTTCTGGCTAGCCTGACAACACTGCCAGTCATCGGTGTGCCACTGCCCACCAGTGAACTTAAAGGCGTTGACTCGCTCTACTCCATAGTCCAGATGCCAGCCGGAGTACCTGTAGCATGTGTTGGCATCGGTACTTCCGGCGCTAAAAACGCAGCTTTGCTAGCTGCTCAAATCCTCGGTGTGAAATATAAAGAGATAAGAGATGCCTACGAAAAATACAGGCAAAAACTGGCTGAGGGATAATTATTGCTTTTGTCATTCTGATGGAGCACCTCGCTTTTTGTGTTATTCTGAGCGCAGCGAAGAATCTAACACAGCTCAGTGTAAACTTCACGACCGAAGAATCTCCGGAGACCCTTCGCTTTCGCCCAGAGTGACAAGTGGAGCAGCTCAGAATGACCAGTGAGTAAAACAATCTGGAGAAGAATATGATTGAACGCTATTCCCGACCACAGATGAAAAAAATATGGTCTGAAGAAAATAAGTTCGATAAATGGCTTCAGGTAGAAATTGCTGTCTGTGAGGGTTGGGCAGAAATAGGCACTATACCCAAAGAGGCCATTCCAAAGATAAAGGCGGCACGCTACAGTCTGGAGCGCATCACCGAAATCCTTAAAATAACCCACCATGATATGACCGCTTTCCTTCAAACAGTAGCCGAGAGCCTAGATAATGAATCTCGCTTCATTCACCTCGGCCTTACATCCTCCGATGTTATTGATACAGCGCTTAGCCTGCAACTGAAAGAAGCCTCGAAACTTTTGGTTCAAGACATTGCCGAACTAATCACTGTACTTGAAGACAAAGCCATCGAGCATAAACAAACCATCATGATAGGCCGGACTCACGGCGTCCATGCCGAACCTATCACCTTCGGCTTAAAACTAGCTCTATGGGCACAGGAGATGAAACGCAATGCCGCTCGGTTAGCCGAAGCGGAGAAAACTATCAGCGTGGGCAAAATCTCCGGGGCTGTGGGCACTTACGCCACCGTGCCGCCAGAAGTTGAAGAGAGAGCTTGCGCCAAGCTAGAGTTGGTTCCAGCACCGATATCAAGCCAGATTATCCAGCGCGACCGCCATGCTCAGTTCGTCACCACTCTGGCCATCATCGCCAGCTCACTGGAGAAGTTCGCCACAGAAATCAGGGGCTTGCAAAGAACTGAAATATTGGAGGCCGAAGAGCCATTTACTGCGGGGCAGACCGGCTCCTCGGCGATGCCCCACAAACGCAACCCAGAGCTTTGTGAGCGCGTCTGCGGATTGGCCCGATTGGTAAGAGGTTACGCACTTACTTCAATGGAGAATGTGGCCCTATGGCATGAGAGGGATATCAGCCATTCCTCCACCGAACGCGTCATCTTTCCCGATGCTTGCCTAGTACTGGACTACATCCTGAGTATCTTCACTTCTGTGATGCAAGGACTCCAAGTCTATCCTGATAACATGCGCCGAAACCTTGAGCTTACTCAAGGCCTGGTCTTCTCCCAACGAGTGCTTATATCGCTGATAGACAAAGGATTAAGTCGTCAAAAAGCCTATGAGTTAGTCCAACGAAATGCCATGAAAGCTTGGAAACAGAAAACCAGTTTCTCAGACCTGCTCAAGGCTGACGCTGATATAATGGCTCATCTGTCCAAAAAAGAACTGGAGGCCCTCTTTGACTACAACTACTTCATCAAACATGTGGATGCAGTCTTTCGTCGGCTAGGCATAACCGAGAAAAAGAAGGCTAAAGCAGCTAAAACTGAGGAGCTGGCGCCACAATCGCTTTGAACTAAGGAGGGTTATGTCAATAGTTTTATCAGAAGCAAATTTGCCCCTTCCCTTGTTCTGCCGGGGAAAAGTGCGGGACACCTATGACCTGGGTGATAAGCTGTTAATAGTATCTACAGACCGACTCTCCGCCTTTGATGTTGTCCTGCCTAATCCTATCCCGGATAAAGGTCTGGTGCTCAACCAACTCTCGTGCTTCTGGTTCGAAAAAACACGACATATCGTGCCCAACCACTTAATAACGCCGACTGATAAATTGAACTCCCTCAAGCAATACCTTCCACCAAATATTACCCTACCAGACTATCTCATCAGTCGGTCAATGATTACTCTCAAAGCTGAGCGCGTCCCTGTTGAGTGTGTAGTTCGCGGCTACCTTTCCGGTTCAGCCTGGGCAGAATATAAAGAATCTGGCACTGTTTCAGGCATATCCGCACCCAAAGGACTGCAGGAAAGTCAGGAGCTACCTGAACCTTTATTTACACCAACCACCAAAGCTGACACCGGGCATGACCAGCCTCTGAGCAAAAAAGAGCTGGAAAACCTGGTGGGGAAAACTACTCCTAGTGACCTTGAGGAAAAGAGCCTGGCTATTTACCAATACGCCCGGGACTATGCTCAAGGGCGAGGCATTATCATTGCCGATACTAAGTTCGAGTTCGGTTTTGTTGATGGCAAGCTTGTCCTCATTGACGAGCTACTGACGCCAGATTCAAGTCGCTTCTGGGATGCCTCTCAGTACTCTGTGGGACGTTCCCAGCCAAGTTTCGACAAGCAACCGGTTCGTGACTGGTTGGTAGATTCAGGCTGGAACAAAGAGCCACCAGCACCAATGCTGCCGCCCGAGGTTGTCAAGGCTACAACCAATCGGTATCGGGAAGCCTACCAACGCTTAACCGGAAGGACACTATGAGAAAGATTGCTTACAAATGTAGCTGCGGGGCTTTAGCCCCGCCTTATGCGACCCTAAAGGGTCACACTACATTGAAAATAATTTACTATTAACTGGAAGGACACTGCAGGAATGTATCTGGCTAAGGTTTACATCACTCTCAAGCCAACGGTGAATGACCCACAAGGCTTGACCATAAAAGGGGCGTTACATAATCTCGGCTTCACCTCAGTCGAAGACGTCCGTGCCGGGAAATATATCGAGGTCCGCATTGAGGGAAGTGATATTGGTGAAGTCCGCAAACAGGTTGATGAAATGTGCCACAAATTACTTGCCAACCCGGTCATCGAAAACTATCGCTTTGAACTGGAAGGGCCGATATCCTAAACGTCTGGATAATGTTGGCAACAAGCAAAATGTAACCTAACCCTCTATCACGAGCAACTATTACCAATCTTTAATGAGCAACAACCCCTCTACTTTATCCCACAAGTCAACTTCGCCAGTCCCTACTTTCGCCTCACATTATTAGGGTCCAACCAAGATTTTCGCCTTAAAAGCGAGGTCCCAGGGATAACTGACCCACGTTCCCCAATTCTGAGGACTACCTCCTGTGGAAACATACCGACCGCCATCAGGATAAGAAGCATCGTTAGTATTGGCATGTATAGAGTACCAGTGATTTGCTGCTGGGCTTACTACATAACAAGTGCAATAGTATGTTCCTGGAGTGATATATTTCTGCGAACCAAAACTGAACTTTACCCATCGCCCGGAACCCGCGGCGAACCCTGCAACAGAAACAGACTGGAGCACAGTGCCAGCAGCATTCCTCATGTCACATCTTATAATGTCAGAGGTACTTGTCGGCTGCGAACTGCTGAGGTATATCTGGAACTCGTCAAACCAACCAGCTTGGGTAACCTTAAAACTTTGCCCTTGACCTACATTGACATAGCCAGAACTCCAGCCGAAAACAGCAGAGGCACCCATACCTGTTTGGGTTATATCGAGTACACTTGTTATCTTGGGTTCTACCTTGAAAACTCTAACAGGAGACCAGTCGCTCCACAGTCCAGCGTTATTCTGAGCTCTTACTTTCCAGGTCCAGTTAGTGAGTGAATCATGACCAATATAACCACCCGAAGTCTTCGTATAGTAAGAAGCAGTAACATACTCATCTATAGCCGGGTTAATTGCTCCACTATGAATTACATAAAGCTGATACTGCTTTATACCACTCTCCGTGTCAGAAGAATCAGCCCAGTCAAAAGACCACGGGCTGCTCGGCTGAGGCAAAGTAGCACCAATGGAAGGAGACAACAGCACCGGCACCGTTGGTGGTGTAGTATCAGGTCCGGGCGGGGACGGTGCCCCAGTCACCATAACTGTAATAGTAAGACTGTACAAGCCAGCCGCATTAGAAGCCGTCAAAGTGTAACTGGTGGTCGTTGCCGGTGACACAGGTGCAGTCCCTACTAACCCGACAGCACCTACACCTTGGTCAATAGTTACCGATGTAGCATTAGACACACTCCAGCCCAAGGTAGTGGTACCACCAGCAGATATAGTGGGCGGGTTAGCCATGAAATAATTAACAACTGGCAACCCTGAAGGCGATGGTGCTCCTGAAACCACGACCTGAGCCGATGCCGTAGTGCTCCCCGCAGCATTAGCAGCTGTCAGTGTGTAAGTAGTTGTCGCTGCTGGAAAAACAGACGTAGTCCCTGAGGAGGCAACAACACCTACTCCTTGGTCAATGGTTACCGATGTCGCATTTGACACATTCCAGCTCAATGTAGCTGAGCCACCAACAGTTATACTAGGCGGGCTAGCAGTAAAAGAGTTGACAACCGGCAGACTAGGAGACGGAGGGGGTGATGGTGCTCCTGAAACTATAACCTGGGCTGTAGCAGTACTGCTTCCGGCTGCGTTAGTTGCCGTCAGGGTATAGACAATGGTCACGCTCGGTGTTACCGCCCTGCTCCCAGTCAGAGCCACATTGCCTACTCCCTGGTCTATGCTGACCGCCGTTGCCCCGGCAACGCTCCAGCTAAGAGTAGCAGATTCGCCAGCGGCAATGGTTGGTGGACGTGCATCGAAGGAGTTTATGACCGGCGGCTGAGTGGTAGTGGTGATAGTAATTGGCCCACCTGGTACACAACCCACACCCATCACCAGAAACAGCAAAACTGGAATTAGCAACCTTTTCATCTTTCAACCTCCATATTAGTTATAAGTAACCGCTTTCAGAAAGTGCTTCCCCCTTTTTATATTATAATATATTTCTCATAGTCTGTTGTCAATTCTCCAGCTTATACCCGTTTGACCTGCCCCCAACAATTATACCAAATGGCTAACATATCGCATCAGTACACAATACGCCCTAATGTTCAATGACCGTGCGGGATTATTATTTATCCGGGATTCCCCATATCAATTTCTCAACCAGGCAATTTTCAGTAGCGTTCTTTTTATTCAGGCTTTTCCGAAAGGGTAAGAATTGGGGCTCACCTACCTTGTGGTAGACTTTATAGTCTAAGCAACAAACCATAAGGAGGTAAGCCCTAAATGACATTAGCACAGAG
>Ga0194113_10000619_pt1 | contig 47253 bp, 46 predicted proteins | sample TA2MahC200mmetaG_FD_146193 | JGI IMG/M metagenome (GOLD analysis project Ga0194113, IMG submission 146193) | Freshwater microbial communities from Lake Tanganyika, Tanzania - TA2015017 Mahale Deep Cast 200m | ecosystem: Environmental > Aquatic > Freshwater > Lake | place: Tanzania: Lake... | reverse complement strand
CCAGGTTTTAGCCGGTGATGGGGATTGGGGGCCATGGCTTTCATCTTCACATTCCGGGTTGCCGGATCAGCCGTCGGGCTGATAAATTGAAGCGTGGCCGAATGCTTCTCGTCGTTGAATGCCTTGATTGAGAATTGAATCTGGCTGCCCTGGCGAATCCTCCCCGCCCAATTCTCAGGCACATAAAATTCCAATTCCAGCGGGTCCATCTGGACAATGGTCAGGATTTCATCTTTGGGCGCCACATTCACGTGCTCTCCGAGAGAAGCGATTTTAAGATTGATCACCCCTTCAATGGGAGAGATGATCCGATGATCCTGAAGGTTCTGTTTTGCCAGATTCAATTCAGTTCTTGCCAGCGCCAATCTCGCCTCATCCAGTTTCACCCTCAGGCTGATGTCATCAAACGTCTGTTGAGGAATGACTTTCGATTCGAGGAGTTTCTGATATCGGAGCAGTGTGTTCCGGTTTGTTTCCAGCGAAGCCTCAGCCTCCATCACTCTTGCTGCTGCCCTCTCCACCTGGAGCTTTGCATCCATATCATCTAATTGAACCAGAACCTGCCCCTTTCGAACCCTTTCGCCTTCCCTGACTGAGATCTTCTCAATGATTCCTGCCTTTTTGGGGCTGATCGTCACATGTTCAGGAGTTTTAAGACCCCCCACGGCTGAAAGCGTGTAGGAGATAGGCCTCGGAACAACCTCTGCTACCTCCACCTGTCTCTCTTCCGAGATCTGGACTGCAGCCATTGAAGGTTTTTCAACACTGGCCGATTCCTTCGACCCACACCCGCCGATCAAACCGGACATTAGCAATAATATGATTAACTTCTTCATATTCGTTCCTATCTTGTATATCCGCCTTTCATTGATCTTCGTTCACTTCTGTATTCCCTGCCTTATATTAACCCCTCCCTTCCTCCCCTTAATCTAAGGGGAGGCGAGGTGGGGTTATATCGGGGAATTACGGATATATCCTTCCCATGGATCGTTCCAGTCTTGCTTTGACGACATTAAAATCGCTCAAAGCCCCGTAGTAATTCACCCTCGCCTGTGCCAATAAGGTCACTGCATCGAGAACATCCGTGGCGGTAGCCACCTGATGTTTATACCGTTCCTCGTTCATCCTCAAATTCTCTTCAGCCTGTTCGATGGCTTTCTCAGCGACGCTTATATTCTTTTCAGCGACCAGCATAGTTTGGTAATTATTTTTTACCTCCAAAGTAATCCCTTCGATCAACTGAACCTTAAAATCTTCCGACTGCGACACTCTCACTTTGCTCTCACCCACCCTGTAACCTGTCTTTCCCCAGTCCCCAAGGGTGATGGTGGCTAAGGTTTGAATCGTCCATCTCTCACTCCGAAGATCGCCCATGAGCGACGGTTCCTCTGAAAATCGGGAATAATTGCCGAAAAGATTGATCGTGGGAAAAAACCCGCTCTTCGCAATCTTAACCCCTTCCTTGGCCTGCTCGACCCTTAGGGTTGCGCCTTTTATTTCAGGCCTCCTCTCCAATGCTTCTTTCAAAGAGTCTTCAAACTGGAGAGGAAAGGGACTGTAACCGAGGATATCGATGATCTGCAGGGGAGCATTAATATCATTTCGGAGCAATGAATTAAATGAGGATTTTGTCAGGACGACATCATTCTCAGCCCTGACCAACCCTTGCCTTGCATTGGCGAGTCTCACTTCTGCCTGAAGAACATCATTCTTGGGTACAATCCCTACTTCGAAGAAGGCCTTGGTCACCTCGAGCTGGGCAGAGAATTGTTTAACTGTTTGGCGGGCCACATCCAGGAATTTTTCGGCCCTCAAGATATCGAAGTATCCTTCTCTCGCCTGTAAGACGATGTCCCTTTTAACCGTTTCCACATCCGTTTTGGAGATATCCACTCCCAACTTTTCGTTTCGATAATTTGCACGAATGGATCCTCCCGCAAATAATGGCTGGTTGACGGTCGTGCCTAAATTGTAAACACTTCTTTCGGCTCCAGATCCACTCACTCCTGAACCAATAGTCGTTGGGCTGTTATAATAGGTATGAGCATATTGCCCTGTCCATTTCGCAAAAAAATCGGTCTGAGCTGCCCTTCTCCTGAACTCCGCTCCTGCTACGCCTTCCATCGAGGAATGGAGTCTCAAATTTCGCTCCAGAGCAATTTTAATGCTCTCCTCAAGCGTAAGCGGTTTCTGGGATTCCTGGGCCCAGGTTACTCCTGTAAAGAGGAGTAATACCAAAATCAATCCAACGCACCATCTTACTTTCATCGATCTATTTCCTCCTTTCTTCCTTTTCAGTTCCTTTTAGAAAGATCCCCAGTATGGTATCTGCCTTTGAAATAAGCGAATAGGATTCCGGGCTGATCAACCATTCAAAGATAAAGGAATGAACGATTCCTTCGAAAGCATGCGCTAAATCCAGAGGATTCATCCGTTTTAATTCCCCTTCCTTCATCCCCTGCTCAAAAGTCTTCGCCAATAACTGGATATAGTCCACCATCTTATCGTGGATCTTTTTTCCGCAATCATCCTTGATCGCCCACTCAAAACGGCTCCCCTCGGAGGTATAAATCCTGAAAAAATCTCGGTTTCGTTCGATGAATTCCAGTTGGAGGACAAGGATTTTTTTAATTCTTTCAATAGCGGAAGTCTTCTGGGAAAGTTCGGCTTTAACGAGGCGGTTGATTTCATCCGTCTTCTCATCGATGAGGGTAAAATAAAGGTCTTCTTTTGATTTAAAAAAATTATAAAGAGTTCCTGTCCCAAACTCAGCCACCTGTGCAATCTCATTCATGGTGGTGTAAAAGAACCCTTTGGCGGCAAAGACTCTTTCCGCTGCCTGAAGGATCTCTCTCCGGTGAGCCAAATGTTCCCTCTTTCTTCGGGCTATCTTCTCCATTTCCTTCCTTTCAAAAATAATTGTTCACATTATGAATATATATTCATTTTTAATATAAAAAAAAACCACTGTCAAGCATAATTCAGTGCCGATCACCTCCCTGCATTATCCGTTGACTTCAGTTGTGAGCCGTACCTGTTAATTGGTAAATGGTATCGAGGGTTACGCCCGCGCTGATAGGGATACAATCTTCCCACTCACTTCCAGGATATGGGTGATAATTCCTTTGAGGGACTCGATGAGGCCCAGATAGATCGGAGAGGACTTGGGCATACATACTCCCTGAATCAACCTCTCCTCATGGGATTCCGAATGCCCATTGGCAATCTTCAATATCGCTCTCACCTGTTCGCCAATGTGCTGGGCAAACAGTTTATTCTTCGTCTGGATCAGGTCCGGAAGGCTCTCGAGAAGATCCATCGCCTCTTGAAAAATATCATTCACCTCTTTTACAGCGCGATCGCTGAAGTGAATGTGATCTTTCACCATTGCTTTCAATTGTGTTAACATTCCTTCCATGTTGTAACACATCCGGTCAAAACTGGATGACATGGAGAGGTAGGGTTTCGCCCATTCTTTTCCCTTTTCGCCGGGTGTGCTCTTCGCAATCACATATTTTGTCAGTTCAGCTGAATTTCTTCGAACCTCCTCTTTCATCTGATCCGCTTCTTCGATTGACTTCTCGGTGAGTGTCCGAAAACTCTGAAAGATCAATTCCAACATCTTGATCTCGCTCCGGCAGACCAGAATGAGCCTTTCCTCGACATCCTTATCCATCTCTCCCCCGCTCTTTTATTTGGTGTTATGTTTTTCAGCCACGCCTTGGAAGCAACCCTAAAGGGTTGCCCTGCAATTAAATGTATTATAATCGTTCCATTTAAGCTAAAATAATCTCATCTGTCCTTTTGATTCAGATTCTTCTTTCTCTTCGGGAAAGAGGTTGATCTTCCCATAGACCCCATCGTGGCCGGGAACAATCGAAACCTTTCCCTGCCTCATCCGGATGATTCCTTCGAGAATCCTGGGCGGAACAAAAGAGGCTAATTCATCCGGGGTTGCATCGAGAAGAATATGGAATTCGGACCCTCCCCTTTCGATCAGTCGATCATATTCTGCGTCAACAGCTTTTGTCCCTACCTTCACCCCTAATCCTTCGGCAATGACCTCTTCAAGAGGGATGAGGTGGATTGAAGGGATTGCATGTCTCGGGATAAAACCCTCCTGACGATCGGAGAGTTCTGAAACCCGGTGCATCACCCCAACAGTCAATTTCTTCTGACATCCCGGGCAGAGATACTGATGCGCCTTTGTTTCCTCAGGAGAGAAGATGACCCCGCACTGACGGTGGCCATCGTAATGATATTTCCCCTCCTCCGGGAAGAATTCAATGGTGAAGAGAAACTTTCTACTGTCCTTCTTCCGAAGAACATCAACCACGTCTTGATAATTGAGCTCGCAGTCGAAACCATTTGCCTCTCTTCCCAGTCGATTGGGCGAGTGAGCATCGGAATTAGAGATAAGGGTAATGCGGTCGAGGGCGGAAAGCCTCCAGTTCATCTCCGGATCAGAGGAAAGGCCTGTCTCAATGGCGTAAATATGGGGAGACATTTCTCCAAAACATTCCTCGATCGAGTCGAACCCCGAATTAGCTCCAAAGATCGAAAACCATGGGGTCCAGGCATGAGCGGGAATGATAAGGCAATCCCCTGAAATATCGAGAATCATTTTAACAAGTTCTTTTGCGGTAAAACCAAAGATGGGCCTTCCGTCCGATGAAAGTTTCCCGAGGCTGCTTAATTTCGTATTGATCTTTACCACCACTTCAAAAGAAGGGGCGAAAATGAGATTATGGATTCGCCTGCCCTTGCCTCCCTGGGAATAGATGTTGCTCACCTCAGTTGCCAATATAAAACGGACCCCTTCATCCCCTTTTCTCAGCTGGAAGAGCCCATTTCCGGAGGGAATCAGCTTCGATTGCAACTCTGCAAAAAAGGTGGGATGCGTGAAATCCCCCGTCCCGAGAAGTAAAATGCCTTTCTTTTTAGCCCATCGAGCAAGCGTCTCCACCTCCATATCCTTGCTTGTCGCCCGGCTATACTTTGAGTGGAGATGAAAGTCCGCGATGAATCGCATCGGTCAATACCTAAACCTGCAGCAAGAAATATACCTTGATAGGCGATCAGGTTATCAGGAAATCAGGAGGCAGGATACCAGGGGATCAGGATATCAGAAAAGTAGAAAACAACAAATTTTTAAACCTGATGCTCCGATGTCCTGATATCCACTACCTGATCATCTGATATCCTGATATCCAATTTTATGCCACGACCTTATAAACGGTGTCGTGTTCCCTCACCTTACCTTTCACCTTGATCCCGATGTCAGCCCCCGGGCCCGCCTCCTGAACGTTGGCATTCTCAATCTGCATCGAGTCAACCGTCTCAGTGATGTCGGTCGTATGGCCGACAATATGGATCTGGTCTCCTATCTTCAAGGAACCTTCAGAGATCCGGATGGCTGCCACACCGATCTTTCCAAAAAACTTGATCACCAGTCCCACTTTTTTCTCTTCCATCTTCTACCTCCTTTGGCGAAGATTAGCAGTTTGCTGAAAAAGTTTTTTATACAGAATGCTTAAAAATGCCCAGATACGAGGCGCCCGAAATCCTGAGAGTGGCGTCGCGACGAATAAGGAGCGACTCCTTGCCACGCCGGCGAGTCGGTGAGCCGGCTACGAGGCGTACTTGGATGTACGCCGCAACGACGAAGGACGAGGGGAACAAAGTAGATGGGCGTTTTTCAGCATTCTTTTAGACCTCTAATCCTATACTCTGAATACTTTTTAAAACATCGCTGATCTCGACCCGGTGCAAACACTGAAGATCTTTGCACAGGAAGAATCTTTCTTCGGCGCAGGGTGAGCAGGGAACCTCTTGGCGGACAACCTCCACCTTTTCTCCTCTCGGGGACCAGACCCGGTGGTCGGTGGGTCCAAAGATGGCTATAGTCGGCAACCCAAGGGCAACCGCCATATGAGAAATACCCGAGTCATTTCCAATAAAGAGCCGGCACCCTTCCATGACAGACGCAAGCTGAACCAGGGATAGTCCCTTGGCAAAGATCAGATGAGGAGAACCCCGTTCTTCAAAGGCCCGCTGAACCTCCGGCCCCTCAGCAGGACCAAGGATAATCAGGAATGGCCCTGCAAGTTGAGTTTCAAGGTGATGTAAAAAACCTAAAAAACGTTTTAGGGGCCAGATCTTCTTTCTGCTCCCACTTCCCGGATGGAGGATAATGACCTGTGATCTTCCCTCAGGCCTGATCCCTTTTTCTGTCCAGAAATTTTTCGCCCATTCCCGGTCAGACTCCCTCAGATAGAGTCTGGGAACCGTTTTTGAAAGTGGAACTTCGTATTGGGTTAACTGTTTCAGAAGATAGTCCGATAGATGAACCCCTTCGTCCCATTTCGGTAAAGGGTTGATATGAAAAATCTGCCCCTTACAAACCCTCTTCAAATTTCCGATGAGCGCTCCATCCCGATCTCGTCCGAAGACGACAATCAATTCAAAGGCGCTGAAAAAATCAGAAAGTCCCCGGTCAAGTGATCCTTCACGGACAAAGAAGGTGGCCATCCCCTTCTGGTCAATGGAAAAGACCTCTTCTGCATAGAAACGCCCTTCTGCCAGCTGAAGAATTCTGGGGTAACCCATCATGAATGGTCTTGCTTTAGGAAAAGCCCGCCTGAGGGCAGAAAGCACGGGCAACGCTAAGATGAAGTCACCGATAGCGCCCTGATGGATCACCAGCATTGATTCAATTTCAGCGCCATTCCCTTTCGCTGAAGGGTTCATCCTTACCTCCATCTATTCCTGTGAGATTCTTTCGAGACGCTTCCGCACATGTTCATCCTCTGGCGTTATCCTGAGGATCATTTCGTATTCCCTTCTGGCCTGTTTCCATTTCTTCTGTTCTTCGTAGAGGACGCCCAGGTTGATGCGGGGAAAAAGATAGCTCGGGTTGATGCGGATCGCTTTCTTCAATTCGGAGATAGCCTCTTTGTAACGATTCTGGTCACCATAGAGGAGGGCCAGATTATAATGGAGATCCGCATACCCGGGATTTAATCGAACAGCCTTCTCCATCGACTCCCGGGCTTTCCGGGTCTGGCGCAATGAACCATAAACATAACTGAGATAGGCATATCCCATTCCATAACCGGGATCGATCTTCAGAGCTTTCTTAAACTCCGCAATCGCCTTTTCATAGGATCCATGGTGGAAATAGACCGACCCGAGGTTGAAATGAAACTGGAATTCATCGGGGATCATGTTTGCTGCCTTCTTCAATTCCCGAATAGCCTGAGCCGATCTCCCTTGTTTCGCAAGGTAGAGTCCGACGAAGTTATAGAATTGAGCATAAAGGCGACGGCAAGGAATTTCTCCGATGTCTTTCTCCATGGATTCATCCGGATAAATTCTTCCCTTTCTCCATATCCCTTTCTTTCGATAGTAACGCCGATAATCGGGATGGCTTCGGATTGCTTTCTTTATTTCCAGAATGGCCTTCCTTCGCTCGCCCGCTTGAAGGTAGTTCATCCCCAGAAGGTGATGGAGAAAACCATCCTTTGGACTCCTTCGGGTCTCAGAAAGAAAGATATCCTCAGCCTCTTTCCATCTCCCCGTCCCAAAATAGAGATAGCCTAAATTGAGATTGGCCTCCCTGTAGTTGGGGTTAATTTGAATCGCTCTTTTAAACTCGGACTCGCCCCTTTCCCACTCAGTAACCGCTACCCAGAGCAGACCCATCCGATTTCGTAAGTCTGCATAATTGGGATTCATCTCAATTTCCCTCTGGGTCTTTAGGGCAATCTCCCTATACACTGGAATCTGTTTGATCTTCATCCTTCTTTTCCTTTTCTACTTCCTCGTCTTTTCCTGGCTCTTTTTTCTTCAGATCTATCCGTTGTTCTTCTCTTCTCATCGATGCGATCGGTATCCAATGCCCCATCTCCTTCTTCCAATTAATAAATTGGAAAACCACATCAGCGACTCCGGAAATGCTTCTGACCTTTTTCTCAAAAGAAAAGAGAGTTTTGCTAGCGTAAGTTTTTATCGCATCTTCATTCCCGGAGGGAAGATTGACCGGTTGAAAGATGCCCCGAAAATAAACCACCCCTCTTACGGTTCCGAAATCGATCTTGGTTTAATCGATATTGGCTCGGACAACCATCCTCCGAACTTCGGATTGGATGACAAAATCTTCTTTGTTCATGTTTTAGGGGCAGAAGGTTTAATTTCCAATGCCCTCCGCACAGCATCTAACAACTCTTCCGGATCATAAGGTTTCTTAATGAAAAAACGGGCGCCCAAGTCCCTGGCCCTTTCCTCGGCATTTCTCTCCGGACTTCCCGATACAAAGATGATGGGAATCTGGCTGGTCCGCTTCGATTCCTTCAGTTTCTCCGCCACACAGAATCCATCGCCTGCCGGCATCCGTATGTCGAGGATGATCAGTTTGGGTCGCTCCTTATAAGCCATAAATACACCCTGAGCGCCATCAAAGGCAGTCACCGTGTTGTATCCATTCGCCTGAAGCCGAATCGTCAATGCCTTAACAATATCCCGTTCATCATCGACGATGAGAATCTTCTTCTTATGCGCCATTACGTGCCTTTCCCGCCTTCCGTAGTTGAGGCTTCCAGTCTCTTCCGATTGGAATCATTTCCTTGAAGCCACCCCATGACCTCATCCCTCCTCTTCTCGAAACCTTCCATTTTCCCCCTGTCAATCGGATTCCCTGAAGGAAAACTCTCCCTCAGTGGATTCCTGAATCGTCCGTCTTTCGCCATCCTGTAATCCAGATGTGGACCAGTGGAAAGACCAGTGGAGCCTACATATCCGATGACTTGCTTCTGCGTGACCCGGACCCCTTTTCTTATCCCGGGGCCATAACCGGAAAGATGGCCATAATAGGTCATATATCCGTTCGGATGCCGGAGAATGACCTGTTTCCCAAACCCTCCACCCCATCCCGAGGAAACCACAGTCCCATCCGCCACCGCCCATACAGGGGTCCCTGAGGGGGCCGCATAATCCACCCCGTAATGGGGAAGAACTCCGCCAAGGATGGGGTGCTTCCTTGCCCTGCTGAACCTCGAGCTGATGCGTGTAAAACGAAGAGGCGATTTTAAAAAGGCCTTTTTAAAAGCCATGCCTTTCTCGTTATAAAAATCGCCATCATAGTGTATTCCCTGGATGACCTTCTCTCCCCTTTGATACACAACAGCATGAATGGGTCCGTATCGAATGAAGTCATTTTCTTTATAAACCTTCTCCACGGCAATTTGAAATCGGTCCCCTTCTCTCACATCCTTATAGAAGTCAATCTCCGCAGCAAGGATGTCAGCAAAAAAGATCACCAACTGTTCCTTTTCTCCGGCAGCATCCATTGCCTCAAAGAGGGAAGAACGAATCACACCTTCCACTTTGACCAGGTAGGTTTCGAGCGGGATGTCCTTCTTACGGGCGATATATCCTTGAGGACTCTTTTCAATCTCATAGACCTCAATCGGACTCGCCTCAAAAATAAACTTGACCATCTCCCCTTTGTCGTCGGCAACAAAACGGAATTGTCCGCCCCTCATCTTCTTGAAATTGACAAAAGGGTCCAAGGCCGAAACGATCTGTTCAACCCACGGCTGAGGAATACCCTTCCCGGTTAACGCTTTTGAAAAAGTGCTCTTCTCTTTGATTTCGCCCTCAACGATCTGGTATTGGGGTTCAGGGGGTTGAACCTCTTTGGAGGGAGGGCTGATGTCAGTGGAACTTTCTTTGGTGGGAATGGGCCTGTAGGGAAGAATAAAAAAATAGGCCGTCACTAAAACAAGAGCTAAAACAATCCCTGAAAGAAGGAACCACTTTTTTTTCTTCCTTCGGACCTCTGGGGTTTGAATTCCTAATCGATTCGATTTCTTAAAACTAAGACCCACCATCCTTCACCCTTAATCTCTTTTAGACCTTGTGGCGTTTCTGCATAAAAGAATCACTCCGAACTCTGTAGGGGCGATTCATGAATGGCTTCTACTTCTAACTCTCAATCTCTCTTAAAAACGCTGCTGCATCCTCCGGAGGAGTTGGATTAACAAAGAAACCCGTCCCCCATTCAAACCCCTCCCGCAGTCCGATCCGCAAACGGGTCTCAATATGCCAGTGATACTCTGGACGATAAAACCGTTCCTGAACCGGTGAAGTATGCAAGGTCAAACTGTAGGGAGGATTGGAGAGCAGTCTGTGAAACTTCAGAAATAGGGATTGGATCGCTACTGAGAGATCCTCTGTTTCATCTTCGCGGAGTCTATGAAAATCGGACCGATGCGTCTTGGGAACAATCCATGTTTCGAAAGGATAGCGCGCGGCAAAGGGGGAAAAGATTAAGAAATGAGCAGTCTCCAGGATGATTCGCCTCTTAGCCGATATCTCCTCCTTGAGGATATCACAAAAGATGCAGCGCTCCTTGCGTTGATAATAATCGAGTATCCCCCAGATCTCTTCATCAATCCTTCGGGGAATCACGGGCATGGCCATGATATGGGAGTGAGGATGTCGGTTAAATATCCCTGGATAATTCTTTAAAATGAGAAATTGCTCAAAACGACGGTCTTTCTCCAGATCGATGAGCCTCTCCTGATACGCCTGGACAACTTTTCTGATTTGAGAAGGATCCATGAAGGCAAGGCTCTGGTCATGTTCAGGAGCTTCGACGACAATCTCATGGGCGCCAATGGCTTCCATCATATCGTACATCCCATCCGGCCTCCGATCGAATTCCCCCTCGATCCGGAAGAAAGGAAACTTATTGGGGATGACGCGGACTGCCCATCCCTTTCCATCCTGCTTGATGGAGAAGACCTCTTGGGGAGTCATACCCTCGTTGCCCGGACAGAAGGGACAGGGACCATCGGTTTTTTGTACCTGATAGGGGGGTTTGAATGAAAGATAATCATCCGGCCCCTTGGGGTGATCCGTGGTGACGACCACCCACATTCGCGTAATGGGATCTCTTCTCAGCTCAGCCACAATGCCTCCTCAGGCAAGAAGGGATTGATAGACATACTGTCTTCCCCGGTGAGTCGCTTCCTTGTTCGCCCCGTTCAATCCCTCCATTCTTAAGACTAACCGCTTCTTATAGAGATTAAGCAAACGTGTCCCACTCGTGTTCATGCCGATCTTTTCCTTCTCGGACAATTCCCTCAGGGTCAACTGCCTCTGGTTCATCACCTGGTTCAAGGTTTGCGCTAAATAATTATTGAGGGAGCCGATAATCCGCCATCCTCCCGGCCCTGTAATCAGAACCGCCAGCTTCTTTCGCTCCAGGGCCACGCTGATGTTCTCCTCCTGGGAGGGGTTGAGACCCTTCAGGACGAGGAACTTCTCGCCGTACTCATCGCCCCAGAGTCGGGAAACGATCTTTGCCACCACTTCATCCGCCCAGGAAAAATCGATCGCACCCATCCCTGAAAAATCGATGATGAGGCAGGGCTCATCGCCTTCCCGGAGGATCTTTTCGATCATCTCTCGAAAGCGGGCGCCCCGGGACCGGCCAGCCATCTCCTTCTTGCCGTTCTTGAAAAGGTCGTGAGTGAGTTTTTTCAGGGAAAGTGTTTTCTTATTCATTCTTTACCCCGTTAGAAGCCCTGCTGGTTTCAGCAAGTGCAAAATAAATATTACCTTTTAAAAACCCAATCGTTGATAGTCCGGTGTAAACCTTGCCGTCGGAAGGTCAAAGACCTTCTAACGGGGTGAACTTCAATTGATTCAGTTGAACCAGATTAAATCAAAAAAAATTTTATTTGTCAAGGTTTTTATGTTTTTAACAATCTGTCGAAAAAGTCATTTTCCCAGGTTGTTCAAAAAGGGCCAGATGCAAGGCTCTCGAAATCCTAAGGAGTGAGGCGTACTTGGCAGTACGCCGCAACGACGAAGGATGAGAGAAACGCAGCAGATGGCCATTTTTCAACAACCTGTCAGTGGATGAACCGGCCGGGGCTTCCCCAGGGATGATTGATCTCTTCCACCAGCCGGTCACGGCAACTCTTGCAGAGCATCAGATTGAATTCCTGGTAAACTTCTTTTTCCAGATCCTCCGGGTTCGACTGTTCGACCTGCTTCAGGAGTTGCTTCAACTGTCGATCCACCCCTCCCTCCGGCTCCAGGAGGACTCCATCAAATCCTGCAAAGATCTTGATCTGAGTGACATAGGTGAGGCTTCCAGGTGGAAGCTCTTTCCCACACCTGAAGCAGTTTTGCCATTTTGGCCCTCTACTCCGGTTTTGTCTCATTCTGTCCTCTCCTTAAACCCCTTCTCTCTCTTTCCATTCCTCTAGATCTTTTAATGCCCTTTCCCTGATGCGGATCTTTCTATCTCGGGTCTTGACCTTCTTCTCGAGTGGAGGAAAAAGACCCAAATTGATGTTCATCGGTTGAAAGGGAACAACCGGAGAATAGCCAATATGGTTGACCAATGCTCCGATCGCTGTGGTGGATGGCGGAATAACAGGATGCTTACCTATTGATTTACGAAAACCATTGATACCGGCAAGCAGTCCCATGGCCGTTGATTCCATATAACCCTCCACACCAGTAATCTGACCGGCAAAGAAAAGGTCGGGTTGGTTTTTGAGTTGTAGAGACGGCATCAGAATTCGAGGGGAGTCAATAAAGGTATTTCGATGGACTGAGCCCCAGCGAACAAATTCAGCTCTCTCGAGTCCGGGAATCATTCGGAACACCCTCCCCTGCTCCCCCTGTTTGAGCCGGGTTTGAAACCCCACCAAATTGAAAAGGGTGCCAAACTCATTCTCCTGCCTCAACTGCACAACGGCAAAGGGCTGTCTTTGGGTCTTCGGGTCGATCAGTCCCACGGGCCGTAGCGGACCAAAGGCGAGCGTGTCCTTTCCACGCCCCGCTATTTCCTCTACTGGCAAACAGCCCTCAAACAGATACCTCCTCTCAAAATCTTTAAGAGATACCTTCTCCGCTTGATTAAGCGCTTCAACAAACTGGTAATATCCTTCCCTGTCTATCGGGCAATTGAGATAATCATCGCCACCCTTTCCATACCGGGAGGCTCTAAAGGTTTTACTGAAATCGATCGACTCTCTGGTGACAATCGGTGAGATGGCATCATAGAAAAATAGATGCCCCGCCTCAGTCAATTTTTGGATCTCGTTACTCAAGGCATGAGAAGTGAGAGGTCCGGTGGCAATGATGCTGATTCCGTCCTGCGGAATGGTTTTGATCTCTTTTCGGATGATCTCCACACCATCCAGTCTTCCCAGTATTTCAGTGATCCTCTTCGAAAAAAACTCCCGATCCACAGCCAAAGATTCTCCAGCCGGAACCCTCGTCTCTTTTGCTACTTTGAGGATGAGTGAATCGAGTTGGGAGAGCTCTTCCTTTAAGATTCCGGATGCATTTTCAAGACTTTCCGATTTAAGCGAGTTGCTGCAGACCAGTTCTGCAAGCAGAGGTGAACGATGGGCAGAGGAGAAAGTTTCTGGTTTCATCTCGTAGAGAAGGAACTTGCCGCCTCGTCTGGCGATCTGCCAGGCTGCCTCGCATCCCGCCAATCCTCCCCCAATGACCAGTATGGGTTCCATCGAGCCCATTTTAGGCTTTTTCTAATCCATTTGCAAAAGGATTCGATTTCAAATCACTTATCATGTTAAAATGGTTTTTTATGAAGATCGAACTCATCTCCCCAGCTGTTGAAGAAAATGCCCCGGTTCCCAATCTCGCCCTTTCCATCCTCGCCAGCCTCACGCCTCCGGACGTGAGGATTTCCTATACCGACGACCTGATCACCCCGATCGACCTCAACAAGGGTTTGAAAGAGGTCAATCTTGTGGGAATCACCGTCCTGACCAAGACCGCACTCAGGGCTTACCGGATTGCGGACGCCTATCGACAAAAGGGAATCCCTGTGGTCTTAGGAGGCATCCATCCCACAGCCCTTCCAGACGAGGCCAAGGAACATGCCGATGCTGTAGTCATCGGAGAAGCTGAAGAGACCTGGCTCTCCCTCATCGAAGATATCAGGAGAAATGACATCAAACCTTTCTACCGACAAGAGAATTTAATCGATCCGTCAAACATTCCAAAGCCCCGAAGAGAGATACTCCCCCGAAAGGGATACTTTCCCCTCGATGTCGTTCAGGTGAGTCGGGGATGCCCCTATCGCTGCGAATTCTGTTCTGTCCGAAAATTTTTCGGCGATTCTTACCGGTTTAGATCGGTCGCGGATGTCATCGAAGAGGTCAAAGGTCTCTCTCGTCGCCTGATCATGTTCAACGATGACAACATCATCGGAAACCCCTCCTATTTCAGAGAGCTCTTCACTGCCCTGACCCCTCTGAAAAAGAAGTGGATCGGTCAGGCCTCGTTGCATGGATTGAAGGATCAAAAAAATATTGAACTGCTTGCCAGAAGCGGATGCATCGGCCTTCTTATCGGATTTGAATCGCTATCAAAATCGAATATCAACCTTTCAGGGAAATATCAGAACGATCCAAACCAGTACAGAGAAATCATCGAGATACTACACCGTTACGGCATCACCATCTGGGCCTCTTTCATCTTCGGTTTTGACGAGGATGACCCTGCTATCTTTGAGGAAACGGTGAGGTTCTGCATTGAGGTAAAACTCTTCTCTGCGGTCTTTGCCCTGCTCACTCCCTATCCGGAAACGGTTTTATATCACCGCGTCAAGAATGAAGGTCGTCTCTATCAGGACCGATGGTGGCTACTGGAAAACCCGAACGAGGTCGCACCCTATTTCTTTCCTAAGAAGATGAACGTGGAAACACTCCGTGAGGGCTGGAAAAGGGCATGGAAAGATTTCTATTCCATCTCCTCTATTACGAAAAGGTTTCAATGGAATTACCCGCCCACGCTGATCAATCGTCTCGTCTACTTCCCTTTCCAGTTGGTTCAGCGACGATTCACTCGGAAGAAAATCATTGAGGGTCAAAGAAGGTACCGGGGTCGTTTATTCTGAGGCGCGGTATCCGCATTCTTTCCGATAGCACCGTTTCACGATTCCTCCTTTATTCTGCTTTTCGATCAAGAAAGGAGCCTCGCATTGCGGACATTTCTCCGGGATGGGTTTATCCCACAGGGCAAAGGTGCAATTGGGGTAATTGGAACAGCTGTAGAAGGTCCTTCCCTTGCGTGACCTTCGTTCAACGAGCATCCCTTCACATCCATCCTGGGGACAGTGAACACCCGTATTGAGGGATTGTGTGGACTTGCAAGTAGGATAATTGGAGCAGGCCAAAAATCTTCCGAACCTTCCGTTCTTGATCACCATCGGACTTCCGCATTTTTCACACTTCACATCCGTCTCTACCTTTTGAGACTCCCCATTCTCTTCCACCTCCCGGGTATAACGGCATTCCGGGTAACTTGAACAGGCTAAAAAATACCCCCTCTTCCCCCATCGTTTCACCATCTTCGATCCACACTGTTCGCAGATGGCATCCGTGGGAATCTGTTCCCGCTTCACATCTCGCATGGAGGCTTTGGCCATGGCCAGGTCTTTCTCAAACGGCGCATAGAATTCTTTAAGCGTTTCGATCCAGCCCTTTTCTCCTTCCTCTATCTTATCGAGGTTCTCTTCCATCAGGGCCGTGAACTCGATATTGAGGATATCGGGAAAATTGACCACCAGAAGGTCATTGACTAAAAAACCCAGTTCCGTGGGAAAGAATTTCCCTTTTTCCATCCCCACATATCCCTTTCCTCTGATCGTGCTCAAAATCGTAGCATAGGTGGAAGGCCTTCCTATCGCCTTCTCTTCCAGTTCTTTAATCAGGGTCGCCTCAGAGAATCGGGGAGGAGGCTGGGTAAAGTGTTGTTTGGGTGTGAGCCCCAATAATTCGAGAATTTCTCCTTCTGACAAACGGGGGAGTTTCTTCTCGCCCCCTTCCGCCTGCCCGTTCCCGTTGACGTGATTGTCCTCAGATTCCACATATAGGGCCATAAATCCATGGAAAACAGGAACGCTTCCAGAGGCAGTAAAAATCCCTTCGCTCGCATGGATCTCAACCGTGGTCTGGAGAAAAACAGCGGAAGCCATCTGAGAGGCAACAAATCGGTCCCAGATCAATTTATAGAGGGCCCTCTCATCTTTATTCAGGTAGGCTTTCACCTTATCGGGCTCCAGATCCATGGAGGTGGGCCGGATCGCTTCGTGGGCCTCCTGCGCGGTTTTTCGGCTTTTATAAATATTGGGCTTGGGGGGAAGGAAGGATTCTCCAAAGCGGCCATGGATCCACTCCCTCACCTGATGCACAGCTTCTGAAGAGACACGTGGAGAATCGGTTCGCATATAGGTGATCAAACCCACGGATCCTGCCTCACCCAGTTCCACTCCTTCATAAAGTTTCTGTGCAATCTTCATCGTTTTAAAGGCGGGGAAGGAAAGTTTCCTGAAGGCCTCCTGCTGCAGGCGGCTGGTGATGAAGGGAGGAAGGGGATGTCGCTTCTTCTCCTGTTCAACGATGTTTGAAACGGTGTAGGGAACCGATTCGAGCCGTTTCTTCATGGCCAAGGCTTCTGACTCATTGGCCATGTCTACCTTTTTTCCCTTCCACTTGACCAGCTTGGCATCAAAAGGGGAGTCGGAATCTTTTCCCTTCAGGGTAGCAGTAAGGCTCCAGTATTCTTGAGAGACGAACCCTTGAATCTCTCTCTCCCTCTCGCAGATAATCCGGACCGCAACTGATTGCACACGGCCTGCGCTCAATCCCCGCCGTACTTTATCCCAGAGGATGGGGCTAACCTGATAGCCCACAAGACGGTCCAGAATCCTACGGGCCTGCTGGGCCTCGTATTTCGATTGCTGTAACTCTCCGGGATTCTTGAGAGCATCGAGCACGGCCTTCTTCGTGATCTCATTGAAGAGAACCCTGTAGACTTTTTTATCCTTACCATCGATCTCATCGGCGATGTGCCAGGCAATGGCCTCCCCTTCCCGGTCCGGGTCCGGGCCGAGATAGATATTCTTAATGGTTTTGCTTGCCTTCTTCAGTTCTCCAAGGACCTTCTTCTTCCCTGGAATAGTGACATACTTGGGCTCGAAATCCTTATCAAGATCCACACCCAATTCGCCTTCGGGAAGGTCTTTAATATGTCCTACCGAGGCTTTAATAATATAGTCATCCCCTAAAAATTTCTGGAGCGTCTTAACCTTGGTTGGGGATTCAACAACGATCATTCCTTTTGTCATCGATTCTAAAATCCTCTCTTTTCTTTCATTCTCAACCTTGACATTGTAAAACATTCAGTCAATACGGACATGGGTGAATCCCGCTCAAAGCGGGACTTCGGGGCGAACCTTTTAGCGAATAAGTACACACATCCCAGGTCCTTGCCGGAGTTCACCTCAGGTGAGGTCGACCGTTTCCCCTAACATGTCAACTTAATCGCCGTCAGAAGCCTTGAAGAGCGGTTCACCCGTGGCCGTTTTTGCAACTCCAACGTCAACTCATCACTTTCAATTCATAATTTTCAATTCATAACTCATCCTGTCTCGTTTTTCACCTCGTTAGAAATGATGGACTGCCTTTTTCAGGCGGCAACACATAGAATTTCTAACAGGGTTCACATCTTCTTACTGAAACACTTTCCGGGCCACTGAGAAATCAACCCTTTCAACTCCAGATTTAGGAGAACACTTGACACTTTCCCAGGCTCGAACCGGCTCTCACGAATCATCGTATCGATATGGATAGGATCTTCGCTCAGCATCTCATAAAGGACTCTTTCCTCTTCGCTCAATTCCGGTCCACGGGGCTTGACCTCTTCAACTTTTTCCTTCTCTCTTCTCCATTGGGGTAGAATCTCCTCGAGAATATCTTCGCTCGACTCGACCAGTTTTGCTCCGTCTTTGATCAACCGGTTCGTCCCGCGACTTCCATCCGCTCCGACATTTCCCGGTATGGCAAAAACATCCCTGCCCTGCTCCAGAGCATAGTTTGCGGTAATCAGGGACCCGCTATCCGCACTCGCCTGCACGACAATGACACCGATTGACAATCCGCTGATAATCCGGTTTCGCTTTGGGAAATGTCCTCCCTCTGGAGGAGAACCCATTGGAAACTCGGAAATCACAGCCCCCTGTTCAATGATCTTGGCCATGAGGTTCCTATTCTCGGGAGGATAAACCACATCCACCCCACAACCCAGGACAGCAATGGTTCGCCCTCCCCCTGAAATTGCTCCCAGGTGGGCCATTGAATCCACTCCTCTTGCCATTCCACTCACAATAGTGATACCGTGGTTAACAAGATCCTTGCTTATCTTTTCTGTGATCCACCTGCCATAAGGAGTCGTCTTTCTGCTACCGACAATCGAAACAGCGAGTTCATCTTCTTCTTTCAACCCTCCCCTCAAATAGAGCAGTGCAGGTGGATCATAGATATCCCGTAGACGGGGAGGATAATCTTTATCCTGAAGGGTGATCAATCTTACCCCTAATTTTGCAGCCAGAGCCAATTCCTTATTCACCGCCTGCTCAGAAGGCCCCTTTCTAATTTCACTGGCTACCTTCGCTCCCAGGCCTTCGACCTCAAGCAACTCCTTCATGGAAGCTTTAAACACAGCCTCTGGTGTCTTGAATCGGTCGAGAAGCCTCTTGATAAAAACGCTGCCGACTCCGGGCACGAAACTCAAGCCCACCCAGTAAAAAAGATCATGGGTCATCATAACACTTAATGAAGATTGACTCCTTTTTATGCAAGTCACAAAAAAAGCTTTGGAGGAACTCAGTCACCCCCAAAGCTTTTAACGATAATCGACCCTCTTCTTATCCCTTACCTCTTCGCTTCGATCTCCATCTTCTCTTTTGAGTAAGGCTGGATCAGATCGCCCTTATTGATGGCCTCAAAGGCTTCGAGCACTTTTGCCGTATAGAAGTTTCCAAATTGGTCGATGATCTCTATATTCCCGGCGATGTTATACTTTCTCCCTATCTTCTTATCCGTAACGGGATCACGTATAATGTCTGAAGCTTTAAAAATGGTATACTTGTTTCCAATCGAAATCCGCTCTGCCGTCTTAAACGACAGGTAGAGGACATCCCCTTCCGCCATCAGATTTTTTCCCTCTTTGTTGTCAAGGACGATACCAATCCCTTTATAGTCGAAGCCAGCGATAAAACCTGCCGAACGAATCTCCGGATGAACCCTCTTCTCCTCAACCGGTTTCTTCTCAACAACCACCTCGGGTTTCTTCTCTACAACCGGAGGAGGTTCCACCTTCTTGACCTCCACCACTACTGGCACTACCTCTTTTTTCACCTCAACCTCTTTGGGCTTCTCCTCAACGACCGTCTTCGGTTCTTCCTTTATTATCTCCTCAATGACAGAGAGGCGAACCGGGTTCCCGGGATAGATCCAGTGGGGATTGGTGATATAAGGATTTCGCTGCCACAATTTAGGCCAGAGGAATGGATCTTTTAAAAATTTTGCTGATATGTCCCAGAGCGTATCTCCTTTTTTGATCGTATAAACCCCTTCTGTCTCTTTCTTCTCCTGGGCCGTAATAGACAGGGCAAAACACAAAGAGACCACAATCATAATAAAAAGATAGAACCCCTTTACCCTTTTCATATCAACCTCCTCACAGTTAAATCAATTCGCATCCATTCCGGATGAAACGAATTTTGGTTTAAAATTAGCCCCTTATCAATTCTTTGTCAAGAAAGATATGAAGCAATATTTATACCATTTTCACCGTCTGCCACATAACTCATTAATATTATTATAATTTCTTAAAATAATGGGGCCGACCATAACCGATTCAACACTTAAAAGTGAGCATTTTTTATTCAGGCTACCATATTTCTGAACAAATTTAATTCTTCAAAATAGGGAAAATAACCCTAAAAAGAGTCCTTATACGGATTCAGTTCCGAGTTAAAGATTTGCTGTTGATGAGATTTAAAAGGCTATGTTATGGTTTAATATATAAATCTTCAGGTCTTATATGCGTGTAGGAATTGTCCGAACCCTTGAGTCCGTCTGTCGTTGCGCCGAGTCCATTGCCCAGGGCCTTACTGCTCTTGGTCATGATGCTATCATTGTTAATTCGGAGGAGATTGAATTTCATGTTGAAGACATAGTCCGGCAATGTGACTTCATCATCGATCATACAGACACGTTCAAAGGCAAAGGATTCTTACGCGCTCTGGTCCGTCTCCTTCTTGAATCTCGGGGAGCCCGGATCGTGGGTTCCGGCGCCAAAGCTTCTTTTCTGGCTGACGACAAGATCGCTTCCAAGACACTCCTTTCTGCTGCCGGCATTCCTACTCCTCCAGGGATTGTTGTTACCTCAAAAGAATGGGAACTCCCTCAGTGGCTTGAACCAACGCTGGTCTTGAAACCTGCCTTCGAGCATATGAGCCGGGGACTCGTTCTCGCACAAAATAAATCCGAAGCTCTTACACGGGTGCAAGATCTGCTTCAACGATACGGACAACCGGTGTTGATCGAAACATATTTACCAGGACGAGAACTTGCTGTTCCTCTCATCGCTGGTCCAAAAGGGATAGAGGTTCTAACGATCCTCGAGTGGAAATTGGAGGATAGAGAGAAAAGTGTGCTCAGTGAGACATTTAAACAGGTAGATCCACCCCAAAATAGTATGATGCCTGCAAACCTTCCATTGGATCTTAAGGAGAAGATTGAGGCGTTGGCCTGCAGAGCTTTTCAGATTCTTGGTTTGAGGGACTATGCTCGTTTTGATTTACGGTTAACACCTTCCGGTAACCCGTTTTTCCTCGAAGCGAATGTCACCCCGAGCCTGGAGATCGGTGAGGCTTTTGCGCGCTCGGCAAAATGGTCGGGATTGGATTATCCTGCGCTCATTGAACGCTTCCTCACTTCAGCCCGGGGTCGGTATAGTCCGGTTCATGAAAACCAGGAGAAACAGGTTACGATTGAACTTTCCTTCGGACCTGTGATGCTCGAAATTCCAGAAGGCGTTCATGTCCCGCCTGCATCAAGCATCGATCTCTCAAGGTATCTCGATGTTCGGCCAGGAGAAACGGTACTCGACCTTGGATGTGGGAGCGGGCTTCTCTCTATCGTTGCTGCAAAGCTCGGAGCGAAACAGGTCGTAGCTGTTGATATTGATCCAAAAGCTCTTAGTGCAACACTTAACAATGCGCGGCAAAACGGGGTTAAAGAAAAGATTCAAGTTCTTGCAGGATCCTGGTTTGAGGCTTTTAGAGAAGGAGGTCTAGCAAAGAACAATCCAAACCAGTTTGATGTCATCATTGCCACCCCACCACAGACTCCCGGCCCCAGGCCTTTTGGGCAGCGCTACGGGGGCTTGGATGGAACCGATCACCTCTTTGCCATTCTTGATCAAGCTCCAGCTTTTCTCGATCCAAAGCAAGGCAGGCTCTGGATACTCGCTATCTCTCTGGCAAACCCCACCGGTCTTTTCCAGCGATTGGAGGAACGGTTTTCAACGATCTCTGTCGTGCACGAAACTGAACGTTTTTTTAATCCGGATGAGTATGAGTCAATGGATAAAGGACTCTTCAGCTACCTTCTCCAGTTGAGATCTTCCGGCCGTTCTCAATTTTATGAGACTTCGAATGATCGATGTTTTTTTCGCAATCTTCTTATTCGCGCCGGAGGTCCCCGGGGGCGATGAAAAGGCTCATCATCAATGCGGACGATCTCGGTGCAGACGAAGGAAGAAACACTGGAATCTTTGAAGCAATCCAGGCAGGCATGGTGACGAGCGCCAGCATCCTTCCCAATGGACCCGCGCTATTGGATGCTTTGGAAAGGATTCGCTCCGGATCTTTTAGAAACATTTCCTGGGGAATCCATCTCAATCTCTCAGAGGGAAAGCCAGTCTCCACGGAAAACACTCTTCTCCTCGCACCTCAGGGGGTTTTTGGCGGGAAAGTTCCTTCACACCATCTGTTGATGCAAGAGGGAAACCAGGCTCTTGAAAGTGAGGTTGCTCGTGAGATCGATGCGCAGATCACGCTTCTAAAGACATCGGGCATCCCTTTTTCCCATCTCGATGGCCATCAGCATGCCCATCTCTTTCCTGCTGTCATCAAAACAACGATTGGAGCAGCTCAAAAGTACAACATCCCATGGGTCAGAATTTCCGATGAACCCGTACCAACATCCCCTGATTTCACTTCTTCATCGCCTCTCCTTGAAGAAGCGAACCTTTTTAGCAGATTGGGCCAAACAGCCCGGCCAACGGTTTCAGCGTCAGGATTGCACAGTACTGATCACTTCCGTGGCCTTTATTTAAAAGGGCGTGTTACCATTCAGGAGCTAAAATCGGTAATGCAATCTCTTCCCGACGGTCTTACTGAGTTGATGGTACACCCTGGTCGAACCATCAACCATTCTATGGAGACTCCTTTCTCAGGTTTTTCAACCGTAGAAAGAGAACAGGAACTTGAAACCTTGCTAAATGCGAATTTGCGTTTTATTTTAGAAGAAAAGAGAATTACTTTGACCTCTTTCCCGGAGAGTCCCTATTGAATCCACCCATCCGTATCCTCATTCTGACCCCTACAGCCTTTCCCTTCACCACAGGAAATGCTTCGACTGCTGAAAGGTGGAGACGATCTCTCGCCAAACAAGGTCATGACGTAAAGGTTGTGGCAACAGAAAACCTAAGCATCTTAGAACTTCGGCAGATACTCTCCCATTTTAAGCCAATAATCATTCACCTTCATCATGCGTTCCGGACAGGGGAGTTACTGATTAGATTAACAACAGAGTGGACCAATAATGGATGGAATCTGGTTGCCTCTCCAGGCGGAACAGATCTCTATCTCGACACCAGAGAAGAAGATCGTCGGAAAATCATCACTCTGGTTTTCGACAAGGCAAAATCAATTATCACTCAGAGCAAAGAGATGATGCAGTCCATCCAAGAGTCCTATCCAGGGTTTCAGGATAAAACTATCATGATCCCGAAGTCTTTCTGCTGGATGGGTGAGCAGGAGTTTGCCCTCCGGGGAGCATCGAATTGTGGCCCAGAGGATATCCTTTTCTTTTTTCCGGCAGGAATACGACCTGTCAAAGGAAATCTGGAGGCCCTTCGCTCCCTTGAAAAGGTATATCGATTACGGTCCTCGATACGAGTAGTTTTTGCCGGCCCTGCCCTCGATAGAGAATACGCTACAAAATTTGAACAAGAAATAAAACATCTTCAAACCTTTGCCCGATGGCTTACACCTATCCCTTTCCAGGCCATGCGTTCCGCCTACGATGGTGCCGACGTGATCCTCAACTTTTCCTTTTCAGAGGGTTTTTCGAACGTGCTTCTCGAAGCAAAGGCTGCAGGAAAACCTATCCTGGCTTCAAATATTCCAGGAAATAAAACGCCGGTATTGGGAGATCAAAAAGGCTCGCCTGCAGGACTTCTGTTTGATCTTCACTCTCAAGAACATTTCATTCAACAGGCCCTCTGCCTTATCGATGACAGGGAACTTCGAAAGAATCTTGGCCAGGCAGGGAAAAAGCAAACGGCCCGCTTGCCCGGACCCGAGGAAGAGGCCAGAGGCCTTTTTCAAACCTACGAAAAAGTATTAAATTCATAGCAACATTCCCCTTATTCGACAATTATTATTCGAAGATGTGACAATTTATGTTATATGCCTATTTGTTTTCTATAAAAATATTTTACCGAATGACATAAATTCTTTATGATTATCAAATGGTTATGGGTGGTTTGATTTTTTGTTTATTGTTGGCAAGAAATTTGCTCTTATTTCAAAACAACAATAACAATGATTAAAAGAAGAATGGGAATATGATAGGAGAACAGGAAAATCCACATCAGTTATGAGAAATGGGCGGAATTGACGACCAAAGATATTTTCTTTTACGAAGAAGAAAAACCGAAGTCTCATAATAAGCTTTATGACATGTATGGCGATGAGTTCGATGAGGAGGAATTTTCCCATTCGAAGTCGAAAAAAGAGAAAATAACTTACTGATCATTTTTCAAAATCTGCCTTCCTAACAACATTCCGCTGAGGATCTCTCCCTCCAAGCCTAAATAAGGAAGATTTTCTCTTCCTGAAAAGTAGAGATGTTTTGATATCTGTACCGGTACAATCCCGCTTCTCCATCGGATATCGGAATCCGTCTCATAATAATAATGTGGATAGGACCAGCTCTCCATCTGGCTTTCCGCCCATGTTCGGTCAATGAACTCAATATGACTTTCAAGAAACGGGAAAAGATGGCTTAAATGATTCATCGCGCCATCCTGCAGATCAGAGAGGTTGTTCTTTTCCGAGCCCTCGACAGGTCTTAAACCCATCACGGTAAGCGCCCTCTTTCCCTCAGGAGATTGACTCTCATCCCCTTTTCTGCTTAGACTGAGAAGAAGAAGATTCCCATTCTCATAAGGTTTTTCAAGATTCTGAACCGAGACAAGCAGATCCTTCATTCCAACCGGAACCACCTTTTCACGGATCCCTAAAAAGATCGGAACGAGTATATAACGGGCCCGAATTCTCTTGCCCCACCGTAATAGAGCTTTTCCTCTCTTTCCAAAAAGACCGGAAACACAGTGAAGGGGAGCATTTAAAACGAGAAACCGGGATCGGAAGACCTTTCCGTCTCCTTCCGGATGAAGGGAATAATTTCGTCTCCCCTTCATCTCTATTTTCTCAACCTTTTCGATCTCTTCAACTCTTCCCCCTGACTGGGCCAATTTCTCAAACAAACCCTGTGTGAGAACTTCTCGATCGATCCCTCTCTCCCACCCACCCTCTCCATCATTTAACAGGAGGTGGGAGACCAAAGAGAGAGGAATAGAACTCCAAAAGAAATTTCCGCGAGAAATCATCTGGAGCTCAATACATTTTTTGAATTCGGATGAAAAGGCTGAGAGCCATTGGTTCGTCCCTCCTTTTGGGAGGTTGTCAAAGGTAAACCATCTCCTGATCCAAGGCCTGTCATGGATAGGGAAGAACGATCCCGCCGGTTCTTTACTTTTTATCTTTTTTAAAAGCTGTTTGATTCGCCCCAGTTCTCCATAGAAGTTTTTGATTTGATTCAATTCCTCCGGGAACTCCCTTTTCCATTCTCCCTGAAGACGGGAAGGCTCACGACAAACGTCGATTCTCGCTCCTGGAAGGATGACCTGGGAGTAAATGTTCTGTTCTACTTTTTTCTTCCCGTTCTGGTTTCCCCGGCGGTCAGTTGAATCTGAAATCTTCTTTAATAGGTCTGCTTGAACCAGTTTCTCTGAAAAATTTGAAAAGGGAATGAAGCAATAGCCATCCCTTTTAAAAGACGATTGATATTTTTTCTCTTTTAAAAGCAGAACGCTCCTGTTCTCTCTTGCCAGTCGGATAGCGGCGATCAAGCCGCCCAGCCCGGTCCCCAATATCGCCACATCAAAGATTTTAGGATCTTTTTCCATCCAGTGTTGTAACTTCCCCGATCTTTAGTCTACCCCGATTACTTGAATCCCTTCTTTGAGGAGAAGGGCTGTAGTCACTCCCGGCCCTGATTGTTTCTCTCTTCTGATACACCGTTGGGTTCCGCAGGAGGGGCTTCCTTCCTTAAGAAAGGCTTTTTCGATATGATTCATCCGAATAATCTTGAGGGTTTCTATTGCCCCTTTAATAAATTGGGTGGTCACATCCTGTCCTTGGGCATTGACCACTTTTGCCTTCTTTCTGAGAACATCCAATCCACTCCCTCCGATGATCTGCGCACGGCTTCTTGGGGTGGGCAACCCTCCTAATTGCTCAGGACAGACAGGAATGATCAAGTGGCCCCTTAATTCTCGGAGCAACCCCTTTCTCAGCTTATGATGACCATCGTAACGGCTTCTGATCCCGGTCAGGCAAGCGCTCAACAACACGATAGGATTTGATGTGGAAGGGGTTTTTGGATTTATTTTCGAAGATGATTTCTTTTTTGGCATGTTATTAAACCTAAACTCAAAACCCTAAATTCTAAGCAAACTCAAATTTTCAAAATACAAAACTCAAAACCATATGACTCAGAAAAAAGAAACGCTCAGATAAGACTTTTTGAACATTTGAATTTTGAGTTTTGTGTTTATTTAGAGTTTGGTGATTAGGGTTTTGAGTTTAATTTCGTGTTCCCATAGGCGCCTGGAAATAAATACAACGGATGGACGCACTATTAGCTATAAAATAAAATTTCTAACCCCCCTTCATCCCCCCTTAAACCAAGGGGGGAATAGAGGGGGGTTATGGATTTTCATGGCTCGTGGGTGCCCTCCGGGAATGGGCCATTGATTAGACAAACTCGATGGGGTCCTGTTCTTTCTCAGCTTTTCCGATCTCCCCGATGGAAAACGCCTTTTCTCCCGTAGAGCGAAGCCTTCCCAGAATTTCTTCGGCCTCCTTGTTCTTAACGACGAGGATCATACCGATTCCGTTATTGAAGGTTTTAAACATCTCGTCTTCCGAAATATTCCCTTTCTCCTTCAGGAATGGAAAAATCAATGGAACCTCCCAGCTCCCTTTACGGACAATGGCTTTACAGCCTTTGGGAATGACACGCGGAAGGTTGCCTGTGATCCCTCCGCCAGTGATATGGGCAATCCCGCCAATATTAAAATCCCTGATCAGAGGCAGGACGGTTTTGACATAGATCCTGGTGGGCCGAAGAAGTGCTTCTCCGAGAACCTCTCCGATCTCTTCCACACGTTGGCTGAGATCCATCTGATAGTGTTCGAGGATGATTTTTCTGACCAGGGAATATCCATTGCTATGGAGTCCACTTGAAGCAATGCCAATCAGTTTATCTCCAACGGTCACACTGGAGCCGTCAATCATCTGTGAGTTTTCTACAATCCCAACGGTAAATCCCGCAAGATCATATTCTCCCTCTGCGTAAAATCCGGGCATCTCCGCGGTTTCTCCTCCGATGAGAGAACATTCAGCTTCCATGCAGCCTTTGGCGATGCCGCTAACCACCTCCATCGCTTTCTTCTGGTCTAGCTTCGAAGTAGCAAAATAGTCAAGAAGAAAGAGCGGTTTAGCTCCGCTGACAATGATATCATTGACGCACATGGCCACCAGATCAATTCCTACGGTATCATGCCGATCCATCAGGAAGGCAATCTTCAATTTGGTCCCCACTCCATCGGTTGAAGCAACCAGAACGGGCTTTTTATACCTTTCGAGGTTGAGAGAAACGCACCCTGCAAAACCGCCAATCTTCGTCATCACCTCCGGTCGGAATGTAGCTTCAACCATCGATTTGATGGCATGGACGAATGAATCCCCCTTCTCAACATCAACGCCCGAATCTTTATAAGAGAATTTTTTCATTCCTTACGCTCCTAAATGATTGAAAATTCTGGAGTAGATTGGACAACAATATCTTTTTAAAATTATTTTTAAGTTAATCGAATACCCCTCAAATGTCAAATTTTGACTTGCAGATTTGGATTTAACCTGTTAGAAAAAATGACTGCAATAACGATGAAATTGAAGACTAAGGATAGAAATCCATTGAACAATTAAGGAAATATAACTGAGCCCTGAGTATGAAAATTGAGGAATTTGATTACAATCTTCCAAGATCATTGATTGCCCAATATCCCTCCCCAAAACGAGGGGACTCTCGTTTAATGGTCCTCAACCGGAGCCAACAATCTATTGAGCATCTGAGATTCGAAAACATCCCGGATTATTTAAACTCAGGCGATCTTCTGGTGATGAATAATACCCGTGTTCTCCCTGCCCGATTAATTGGCCACAAAGAGACAGGAGGAAAGGTCGAGGTTCTTCTCATCCCTTCACGAAATGGAACCAAGGGGGAATGGGAGGCTATGGTCAAAAATGTGGGAAAGGTGAAGAGGGCTGTCCGAATTCGATTCGGCGAGGAAGCCTATGGAGAATTGAGCGGAATGAAAGGTGGGAGAGGAAAGATCTCTTTCATCGGAGAAAAACCGGTGGAAGACCTGCTCCAAGACGCAGGCCATATCCCACTTCCTCCTTACATCAAAAGAGAGGATGAACCCCTTGACCGTGACCGTTATCAGACGGTCATCGCCAAGGAAGAGGGATCGATTGCTGCTCCTACGGCAGGCCTTCATTTCACCCACTCGATGATTCGTGCATTAAAAGAGAAAGGAATCAAGATTGCCTTTATCACCCTCCATATCGGACCGGGAACATTCGCTCCAGTTAAGGCCAAAGAGGTTGAAGAACATCGGATGGATAAGGAGTGGGTTGAGATAACAGAGGAAGTAGCAGAAGAAATTACTCAGACAAAAGAAAAGGGAGGGAGAATCATTGCCGTTGGAACAACGACAACCCGTGCCCTTGAATCCCCCGTCGACAGAAAAGGCAGGATCAAACCAGGGACAGGACTGGTATCCCTTTTCATCCATCCACCCTACTCTTTCAGGGTTATTGATGGATTGGTGACCAATTTTCACCTCCCTAAATCAACGTTGATCATGCTCGTTTCAGCTTTTGCTGGCAGGGAGTTCATTCTGCGAGCCTATCAGGAAGCAGTTGAAAGAAAGTATCGGTTTTACAGTTATGGCGATGCCATGCTGATCCTCTGAGGGAAAACTCGAAATCCGAAGCACGAAATTCGAAACAAATTCGAATTTCAAATGTTCCAAATTTGAAACAATTCCCTTTCTGAAAGAAGTGTTTTGGTCATTTGAAATTTGAATTTTTGGTATTGTTTCGTGCTTCGAATTTCGAGTTTACTATTTAAGGTGATGGCTTTTCAATTTGAAATCCTTAAAAACGATGTGGGTTCAAAAGCGAGACTGGGCAGGATGATCACCCATCATGGCGTGGTGGCAACTCCGGCCTTTTTCCCGGTGGGAACGCAGGGAACAGTCAAATCCCTGACGCCCGAAGAATTGGTGGAGGTAGGAGTAGAGGGCATCCTGGGAAACACCTATCACCTTTACCTCAAACCCGGTCATGAGACAATAGCAAGGTTGGGAGGACTTCATCGATTTATTCACTGGGAAAGGCCCATCCTGACAGATAGTGGCGGTTATCAGATTTTCAGCCTTGCAAAGCTACGGAAGATCACAGAGGAGGGGGTCACTTTTCAATCTCACATCGATGGATCCGAGCATCTTCTTACCCCTGAAAAGGTGGTCGAGATTCAGAGGGCGCTCGGCTCAGACATTGCCATGGTCCTGGACGAATGTGTACCCTATCCTTCCTCTCATGAATATGTGAAGACCTCATCGAAGCTCACGACTCGGTGGGCTGCGAGATGCCTGAACGCAAAAAGAGACTCAGATCCGGCTCTTTTTGGAATTGTTCAGGGTGGGGTGTATCGCGATCTCCGGGAAGAGAGCGCTGAAGACCTAACCCAGCTGGATTTTGATGGATTTGCTATCGGAGGACTCAGTGTGGGCGAACCCAAATCAATCATGCAGGACGTTTTGGAGTGGACCACCCCCGTCTTACCCGGTTCTAAGCCTCGATACTTAATGGGAGTGGGAACTCCAGAAGATATTCTTCATGCAGTCATGCATGGGGTTGATCTGTTCGATTGTGTTCTCCCCACCAGAAACGCAAGGAACGGAACGCTTTTTACCTCAACAGGCAAGGTCTCGATCAAACAGGCTCAATATGCCGATGATCCCAGGCCAATTGACGAAACCTGTGGTTGCTATGCTTGCCGGTATTATTCGAGGGCCTATCTCAGGCACCTCTATCTGGCCAACGAAATTCTTTCGTCAAGGTTGAATACAATCCATAATATCTATTATTATATGAACTGGACGAAAAGAATCCGTGTCGCTATCGAAGAAGGGAATCTCGTTCAATTTTATCAGGCCCAACAGGCTAAGATCAATGAATCAGAGAGGGAAGGAGCTTCCTGTAGCGAAACAACCATAGCTTAAGGGAAAAAGGATTGGATTTTATTCGGGAAATTAGTTATCATTCGTGTCATTCGGTTCTTTAGAATAAAATAAAAAAGGAGGGTTTATGTTTACGGATCTGGCTTATGCAATGGGAGCACCTGGAGGCGGGGGGCAAGGAGGTTCCCAGTTTTTGAGTTTTCTCCCCATCATCTTGATCTTCGTCATCTTCTATTTCCTGCTCATCCGCCCCCAGCAGAAACGGGCTAAAGAGCACCGAAATCTATTGTCCAATCTCAAAGAGGGAGACGAAGTCCTGACCAACGGAGGAATCTACGGGAAAATCACCGGCATCAAAGATGACAAGATCACGGTTGAAATTTCTGACAAAGTGAGAGTGAAGGTCAGTCGGGGTCATATTGCAGGAGTCGTCCATAGAGGATAATATAATTTCGGATTGCCGAATGCGGATTGCGGAATCCAAAACCTTTTAAATCGGCGTTCCGAAATCCGAAATCCGCGCGAAGCGTCCAGCAGGACCATTTCGAAACAATATCAAATGACCTAAATTCAAAAATTCCGAACTGAGGGAATTGAGTTAGTTTCTTAAATTTGGTTATTTGAAATTTGAATTTGTTTCGGATTTCGATATTCGAACTTCGGATTTTCCTTTACAAGGAAACCCCTTGCTCTAAACTTGGTTTTAGGGCTATAATCCACGAGGAGGTGAACTATGAGGAAGTATGAAACCATCTATATTCTTGATCCTGATCTCGAAGAAGGAATCGCACAATCCGCTATCGAGAAGATAAAAGGGATCATTACCCAGGGCAACGGAGAGATCCTCAAGACCGAAGACTGGGGAAAACGAAAACTCGCCTACGAAGTTAAGAAGAAGTCCAAAGGCCATTACATTCTAATCCACTTTTCCGGAACACCCACCCTTCTCTCCGAACTGGAGAGGAATTTCCGAGTCATGGATGCTGTCATCAAGTTTCAATCGGTTCGTCTGGACGAACTGGGGCCCTCCGCTTCAGAGGGTGGAGTTCCGGATGATCAGCTGGAGGAGGAATCGGGAGAAAACGCATGACCTCCATGATTTCAAGTCATCATGACTTGAATCTGGTTGTCTTAACGGGGAAAGTGGCAAAACAACCGCAATTCCATTATCAACCCAATGGAACCCCCGTGCTCCAGTTTCCTCTGGAACTAACCGATTCCGGAATGGTTACCGGAAAAATCCCTGCCCGGCCGGGTCAAGGACATGGTTTGAAACAGAGAGGTTTGCGTCCGAGCCTGATTAGCATCGTGGTTCTTGGCCAGCTGGCGCAATCCAGGGCCACACTGCAGAGTGGCCAGCGTCTTATCGTGAAGGGACAGCTCAATCAGAGGCATTGGCAAACGTTAGAAGGGAAAAACAGAACTCGAACAGAGGTTATCGCTTCTGAACTTCAGTCAGTCGAAGAAAATGAAGCATAAATCAGGAGGTAGACATGAGAGAAAATCAGCAAAGAGATGATAAGAAGACGAGAAAACCGGGTGATAAACCTGGTCCGGATAGAAAGAAAAAGCCTTTTATGCGACGAAAGGTCTGTCGGTTTTGCACCGACAAGAAACTCGATATCGATTACAAAAACCCGAGGGTTCTTCGGTATTTTGTGACGGAGCGAGGTAAGATTATTCCCCGAAGGATTTCTGGGAATTGTGCCAAGCATCAAAGACAGATCACCGTCGCAGTCAAAAGAGCCCGAAACATTGCCATATTGCCCTTTACAACGGCAGTGCATTAATTTGTCATACAGTCTTATAGTCATATAGTCGTATAGTTAAAAAATATTTATTGACGATGAGACGATCTGACTATAAGACTAAGAGACTAACAGGAGGTTGTCATGCAAGTCATTCTTTTAGAAGATATCCCCTCATTAGGAAAGGCAGGAGATCTGGTGAAGGTCTCGGATGGGTATGGCCGAAACTACCTCATCCCTCGTAAGAAGGCAGCCTTTGCCACGGAAAAGAACCTCAAAGCCCTGCAGCATGAGAAGGCCCAGGTTCAACAGCGTCTGGCAAAGGTGAAAAAAGACTCATCAAAGATGGCGCAGGAGATCGAAACCCTCTCCTGTACCTTTGTGAAAAATGTGGGTGAAAGCGGAAAGATTTTCGGGTCTGTCACCTCCATGGATATTGAAGCTTTTTTAAAGGAAAATGGAATGGAGATAGACCGGAAAAAAATTCTTCTTGATGAACCCATTAAGAATTTAGGAATGCATACCGTAACCATTAAACTCCGGCCGGAAGTCACGGCCCATCTCAAGGTTTGGGTTGTTCAGGAGTAAGTTGAACATGGAAGAGTCGGAACTCTCTTCCCACAAAATCCCTCCCCAGAATATCGAGGCGGAACAATCCGTTCTTGGTGGCATCCTTATTGAAAATGAGGCCATCAATAAGGTGATGGAGATTCTCGTCCCCGATGACTTCTACCGGGACGCCCACCGCAAGATCCTCAGCGCTCTCATTGAACTCTCCGAGCGAGATGAACCCGCCGACCTGATCACCATGACTAACGAGTTGCGGAAAAGAGACCAGCTCGATGCCATCGGTGGAGCGTCCTACTTAGCCTCTCTGATCGATTCGGTTCCCACTGCGGCCAACATCGAATATTATGCAAGGATCGTCAGAGAGAAAGCGGTTCTGAGGAAATTAATCGAAACATCCACCGAAATCATCACGCAGAGTTATCAGGATCGAGGCGATGTCGATAATTTCCTCGACGAAGCGGAGAAATCCATTTTTGAAATTTCAGAAAGAAGGGTGAGGCCTGCCTTCTATTCTATCCGTGAAGTTGTCAAAGACAGTCTGGATACGATTTCAAAGCTTTATGAGAAGAAGGAGCTCATCACCGGCGTCCCCTCAGGATTCAAAGAACTCGATAAGATGACGGCCGGGCTTCAGCCATCCGATCTGGTCATCGTTGCCGGAAGACCCAGCATGGGCAAGACGGCCTTCTGCCTCAACGTTGCCCAGTATGCGGCTATCGAGAAAAAGGTTCCCATTGCTATCTTCTCTCTCGAGATGTCAAAGGAACAACTCGTCATACGGATGCTCTGCTCTCAATCGCAGGTAGAAGGGCATCGGCTCCGAACGGGTTTCCTCCACGAAAGCGATTGGACCCGGTTAACCATTGCCGCGGGAACCCTTTACGAAGCGCCCATCTTTATCGATGATACAGCCGCACTTTCAGCCCTCGAATTGAGAGCCAAAGCACGTCGCCTAAAAGCCGATCATCAAGTAGGGCTTATTGTCATTGACTATCTTCAACTGATGAGGGGAAGAGCCAGGATGGAGAGCCGACAACAGGAAATTTCCGAAATCTCCCGTTCCCTCAAGGCACTGGCTAAAGAACTCAATATCCCGGTGATCGCTGTTTCCCAGCTCAGCCGAAAAACCGAGGAAAGAACAGGAAATAGGCCTCAAATGTCCGACCTCCGGGAATCAGGAGCCATCGAACAGGACGCGGATGTCATTCTCTTTTTATTCCGGGAAGAGGTCTACAATCGACAGGAAGAAAATCAGGGCAAGGCCGAAATCATCATCGGGAAGCAGAGAAACGGACCCATTGGGAAGATTGATATCGCATTTTTGGATAAATTCACCACGTTCAAAGATCTTTATAAAGGTGAAGCTGGAAATTTCAATGAATGATTTTAGTCATTAGTCGTATAGTCTGATAGTCTTATAGTCTAGACGATGTGACTCTTAGTTATAGGCCATGAATCTTCCGAACACCTTAACCATCCTCAGGGTTCTTTTAATTCCCATCTTTGTCATCCTCATTATGGATCATTCCTTCTGGTGGGCATTGGTCACTTTTGCCATTGCCGGAATTACAGACGGACTTGATGGTTTGTTGGCCCGCCTGACCCGTCAAAAGACAGAACTGGGAGCTTTTCTCGATCCTATCGCCGATAAGCTTCTGCTCATCTCCGCCTATCTCACTCTTGCCATCGTCGATGTTCTACCGGGCTGGCTATCGGTCATCGTCATCACACGTGATGTCATCATCATGTTAGGGATTCTTGTGATCATGCTGATCAGTCACCCTCCAAAAATTCTTCCAAGCTTCATCAGCAAAGTGACCACGACATTTCAGATCCTGACCGTCATTCTGGCCTTGCTGACGGGTTACGACCCTCTTTTCAAACACCCGACTTATATCGCCATCTATGGAACGACCATTCTGACCATCCTCTCTGGAGCCCACTACATCTATCTTGGAACACGAATTCTGAACCAAAAGAAATCAACACCAACCACTTAAAGGAGAGAAAAAGATGCCCATGATTACAAAAGTGATCGGGAGAGAAATTATTGATTCTCGAGGAAACCCAACGGTCGAGGCAGAGGTCTTGCTTAATCGCGGTATTAGGGGGCGAGCTGCTGTCCCTTCAGGCGCTTCGACGGGAAGCCATGAAGCCCTGGAACTGAGGGATAAAGATCAGAACCGGTATCTTGGAAAAGGAGTCCATAAGGCCATCCACCATATTCACCGGTTGATCGCTCCTAAACTGCTCAGGAGGGATGTTTTTGACCAGAAGGGGATTGATTCTACCTTGATCAAGATGGATGGAACTCCCAATAAAGCTCGATTAGGTGCCAATGCTATCCTGGGGGTCTCCCTGGCCTGTGCGAAATCAGCAGCCAACCATTTAGGAGTTCCCTTATACCGCTATCTCGGAGGCTCTTCAGCCAACCGGCTTCCCCTGCCCCAGATGAACATCCTCAATGGCGGTGCTCATGCTGACAATAACCTCGACATTCAGGAGTTCATGATCCTCCCTGTGGGAGCGAAGAATTTCCAAGAGGCACTGCGAATGGGAGTGGAAGTCTTTCACCATCTCAAGTCCATCCTGAAGGGGAAAGGCTATAAAACCTCTGTGGGTGATGAGGGGGGATTTGCACCGGACCTCCAATCCAATGAAGAAGCTTTCAGCCTGATTGTGGAAGCCATTCGAAAAGCCGGCTATCGCCCTGGAAAGGATGTCGGCCTTGGAATCGATGCGGCTGCCTCCGAATTCTATCGAAATGGATTCTATTTTCTCAAAGCGGAGAAAAAGCCTAAAAGAACTTCGGAAGAGATGATCGACTATTATCAATATCTGGTTAAAAAATTCCCCATCCTCAGTATTGAGGACGGCCTTTCAGAAGATGACTGGGAAGGATGGAAGGCACTGACCCTTCGTTTGGGAAAGAGAGTCCAACTGGTTGGAGATGACCTCTTTGTCACACATCCAGAACGTCTTTCAAGGGGAATCAAAGAAGGGGTGGCCAACGCCATTCTGATCAAACCCAATCAGATCGGCACTCTCACCGAAACCCTTGAGGTGATCAAAATCGCCCAAAAAGCCGGCTATGGAACAATCATCTCCCATCGATCGGGAGAGACAGAAGATACCACCATCGCAGATATTGCTGTGGCTACTCTCGCAGGCCAGATCAAGACCGGCGCCACATCGAGAACAGACCGTGTGGCTAAATATAATCAACTCCTTCGGATAGAAGAAGATCTGGGCAAACGAGCTGTTTACTCACCACCGCTTCGCTGCCGTCCTAAAAAATAGTTCGGAGTCATGAGTTCGCAGTTCGGAGCATTTGAAAATTTTACTTTTCTCCGAACTCCCAACTCCGAACTCCTTACTTATAATTTGGGAGGGAATCATGAATCTCTTTGATCTAACTGGAAAGGTTGCAATGGTCACAGGGAGCACCCGGGGACTTGGAGAAACTACGGCCAAAGCTCTTGCCAAAGCTGGTGCAGACATCGCTGTCTGCGGTCGAAATCAATCTGATCTCAAACGGGTCTCATCTGAAATCCAGGCGATGGGGCGGAAATCAGCAGGGTTCGAACTCGATGTCCTTTCCAAGGAAAAGATTAAAAAGAGCGCTGAAGAAATACTGAATCATTTTGGTAGGATCGACATCCTTGTCAATAACGCCGGCACCAACTATCGTGTTCCAGTCCTCGAATATCCCGAGGATCAATGGGACCTAATTATCAATACGAATCTGAAAGGATATTTTTTAGTGGTTCAGGCAGTCGTTCCTCAGATGATCGAACGGGGATACGGCAAGGTCATCAATATGAGTTCCATTTTTGGCAAAGTGGGGCTTGCGAACCAGTTAGCCTATGCATCTTCGAAAGGTGGAGTCGAACAGATGACCAAGGTGATGGCCCTTGAATGGGCCAAACAGGGAATCCGGGTCAATGCCGTCGGCCCGACCTATTTCGAGACCGATATGGTCAAACAAATCCGGAATGACCCGGCGAGGTTCAACTTCATCAACGAACGAACCCCCATGGGTCGCTGGGGCTATCTCCCTGAGCTCGAAGGAACCGTCATCTTTTTAGCGGCTCCTGCATCGGACTTCATCACCGGCCAGACCATCTATGTGGACGGCGGCTGGACTGTCTGGTAAGGCCACATGGTAATAACAGAAATGTCAAGTCGATGGCCATGTGGAAGCACCAAATCTCAAGCACCAAATTCCAAATAAATTTCAATGACCGAAACCCGAAATAAACAATTTGGTCATTTGGAATTGGGGATTGGAGCTTATTTGGGATTTGGAATTTGTGATTTGGAATTTTACGCTATGCGCTATGTTGAGAATCGGCATTAAATACTGCGGAGGATGCAACCCTTTTTATGAGAGGGTTGAGATCGTTCAAAGGGCTCAATCTGATTTCAATTGCCGGCTCCTTTTTGTTCACCACGACCAAACTGACATTGATGGAATGATTTTTATGAGTGGATGCCAGAGGGCCTGTGCAGTGCAGGATCTAAATCGAACGGTACCTCACTATTCGGTTACCTGGGAAAATGATTTCGAGGCCCTGATGGGCTGGCTAAAATCAATGGTCGCCAAAGGAGGGGGATGATGGAGGCAATAAATCAATCCAGGCGATGGCTTTCTTTATATCCTGAAGATTATTCTCCCGATTTAATTTCGGAAGCGACAAACCCTCTGGACCATCTTCGAAAAACCGTTCAACGTTATGGACAGAAACCTGCCCTCTATTACTTCGACAAAGTCATCTCTTACAAAGAACTCGACAAGATGAGCGATGCCCTGGCTTCGGCCCTGATCGACCTCGGTATAAAAAAAGGAGATCGTATCTCTCTCTACCTCCAGAATATCCCGCAATTCATCATCGGCCAGCTTACCATCTGGAAGTGCGGTGGGATCATCGTTCCACTCAATCCCATGTACAGAGAGAAAGAACTGACCTACTACTTTCGCGATGCCTCCGTAAAAATCCTTATCTGTATGGAGTCGCTTTATGGAGAGATGGTCCGGAAAGTGGTCAATGAAACAGGCGTTGAGCATGTGATCACGACTTCGGAACTCGATTTTCTCGACTCTCAAGCTCCCTGCCCTTCCCTTCTCAAAGGAATAGAAAAAACCAAGAATCCGAATACACTGGACTTCATCAGCCTGATCGAACGTTACCGGGGAAAACATCCCACTGAGGTTAAGCTTTCTCAGGAGGATATCGCTTATCTCACCTACACCTCCGGGACCACAGGCCCTCCCAAAGGTGCTATGAACACACATGGCAATGTGGCCTTTAACTCCGAAGTATATCGCCACTGTTGGAAGCTTACCCCCCAGGATACCATGCTGGCTGTAGCTCCCTTCTTCCATGTGACAGGAATGGTCGGCCACATTGGAACCTGTATCGCCTCCGGCACGCCACTTATCCTGTATTACCGTTTTGATCCGAAAACGACTTTTCAGATGATCGAAAAATGGAAAGCCACCTGTACGATTGGAGCCATCACCGTTTTTATTGCCCTGATGAATGATCCGGAAATCGGGAAATACAATCTCTCTTCTTTCCGTAAAGTTTATAGTGGAGGAGCTCCTGTCATTCCTGCTGTGGTGGAACGATTTGAAAAACTGACAGGAACTTATATCCATAATGTTTACGGCCTCACTGAAAGTACATCTCCGGCGACTCTGGTTCCGCTCGGGATGAGGGCGCCCGTAGATCCCTCCACCGGAGCTATTGCTATTGGAGTCCCCATCCCAAGTCACGATGCAAAGATCATGGATTTGAGTGATCCTGAAAAGGAGCTCCCTCCAGGAGAGGTAGGAGAGTTGGCTATTCGGGGACCGGGGATTGTCCCCGGTTACTGGAATAAACCCGAAGAAACCGCCCATGCCATTCGACAAGGCTGGCTTTTTACTGGAGATGTAGGCACAATGGATAAAGAGGGATGGATTTATCTTTTAGACAGAAAAAAGGACATGATCATCGCCTCCGGATTCAAGGTCTGGCCAAGAGAGGTGGAAGATGTCATCTATCTTCATCCCTCAGTCCGCGAAGTTGCCGTGATCGGCGTGCCAGACCCGTACCGTGGAGAGACAGTCAAAGCCTTTGTGGCCCTGAAACAAGGGTTCGAGGGTAAAGTCACCGAAGAAGAGATCATCACTCATTGCAAGGAACGGATGGCGGCGTACAAATATCCCCGGCAGGTTGAATTTGTGAATGAGGTGCCCAAGACCGCCACCGGAAAATTTTTAAGGAGGGCGCTGAGGAAGACTTAAATTAGTCAGTTTGGATTAATACACAAACGTTTATGGGCCACGATGCTCGTATCGAAGCAGGAGTCTCGGTAAACGAAGCTCGACGAGTATCGAGTTTCTATGATCGAGCATCGATACGAGCTTCAACAACGACAAACGTCAATTTCTTCAAAAGATTTTATAAGCTAAGGAGAAAACCATGAATCGCATCGTCACCAAAGAGGATTATATCCAGAGTCTCAAAGACCTTCACCATGCGGTCTATTACAATGGCCAAAGAGTAGAGGACGTCACCGAGCACCCTGCCCTGCGGCCACACATCGAATCGGCCGCGCTCACTTATGAACTCGCTCTTCGTCCGGAACATGAGGACTTGATGACCGCCACCTCTCACCTGACAGGCCACAAGATCAACCGATTCACTCATATCCACCAGAGTGTGGATGATCTCATTAAAAAGGTCCAGATGCTTCGCCTCATAGCGCATGAAACAGGCTCCTGCTTTCAACGGTGCGTGGGGTTTGACGCTTTGAATTCAGTCTATATGACCACTTACGATTTAGATCAAAAATATAAAACAGACTATTTCGAAAGATTCAAAAAATACCTCCTCCATGTCCAGGAGACAAATGTCATGCTGGTAGGCGGTATGACCGATACAAAAGGGGATCGCTCCCTTCCACCCAGCAAACAATCAGACCCCGATCTTTTCACCCATGTTGTGGAGCGCCGCTCCGATGGAATCATCATCCGTGGAGCCAAAGCCCACATGACCGGAGGCATAAATTCCCATGAGATCCTGATCATGCCAACCCAGGCCATGAAACCAGAGGATAAGGACTATGCCCTCTCCTGCGCCATTCCCCTCAACGCGCCGGGTGTCATTCTCATCTTTGGCCGACAGACCAATGAAGAGAGGAAGTTTGAACAGGGAATTGACGCTGGCAATCCCTTTGGAGCAGTGGGGGGAGAAGCGCTCATCGTCTTTGATAATGTGTTTGTCCCCTGGGATCGCGTATTCCTTTTCGGGGAGTATGACTTGGCTGGGATATTGGTTGAACGGTTTGCCACATTACACCGGCAGAATTACGGAGGGTGCAAAGGAGGCGTTTCAGACGTATTGGTAGGAGCCACGGCATTGGCTGCAGAGTATCAAGGAACAGCCGCTGCCTCTCATGTGAAAGAGAAACTGGCAGAGATGATTCACCTTGCCGAGACGATCTATTCGGGATCCATCGCTTGCTCTGCAATGGGATACAAGACCTCTTCCGGAGCTTACTATCCTGACCCGCTCCTTGCCAATACGACAAAACATAATGTCACACGTCATATCTATGAGATCTCCCGTCTGGCTCACGATATCGCCGGCGGCATTGTCGCCACCATGCCTTTCCAGGGTGATCTGGAGAGCAGTGAAGTGGGGCGGTATGTGAAGAAGTATCTCGCAGGCGCCGAAGGAGTGCCGGTTGAAGCAAGGATGAAGATTCTAAGGTTGATTGAAAATATGAGCGGCGGGACCGCTCTGGTTGAATCCATGCATGGCGCAGGCTCGCCCCAGACTCAGAAGGTCATGTACGGACGACTGGGAAACTTAGAACAGAAAAAACGCTGGGCCAAAAAGATTGTAGGGATTGAATAAACTTAACCCATCTCAATCACGATTCGGATGGGATGACCGATCTTCTGGTATAGATGATCCAACCCTTGATTCACATCGTCCAATGGAAATCTTTCTGTAATGGAAACTGAAAGGTCGAGTTTCCCATTGGCAACAAGGTCAACGACATTTTGAATTTCCAATGTCGTGGATCCATAAGAACCAAGAAATGATAATTCTGAACGGACAATTTGAGTGGGTGGAGGAAGGACAATCCCCTCAGGCCCAAGGCCAACAACAACCGCTCTCCCCCCTACCCTCACACATTTAACAGCTTGATCAATCGTCTCTTTCAATCCCACAAACTCCACTGCCAGATCAACACCTGTTCCCTCGGTCAATGTCTTAATCTTCTCGATTGGATCTCCCTTCCGGGGATTGATCACCTCGTCAGCGCCCACTTCCTTCGCTCTCTCCAAGACCGAATCAATGGCATCGACAGCAATTACCTGTGAGGCTCCACAAACCTTTGCGATTTGTACTCCATGAATACCCAGGCCACCACAACCAAATATAGCCACTCTCTCTCCTGCCCTGAGAAACCCCCTTTTGGTAATTGCATGGAAGGGAGTCGCCACGGCATCGACAATGATCCCTCCCTGGTCAAAAGGAATAGTTTCAGGCAGTGAGATGAGGTTCTTTGCTGAAACCTTAAGGAATTCCGATAGTCCTCCCTCTGTGTGGATTCCAACAACACGTCGTGACAGGCAGATCTGCGAGTTTCCTGAAAGGCAATTGATGCATTTTCCACAGGTGAGAAAGGGATTAATGGTCACTCTGTCTCCGATCTTCCAGTCTCTGACTTCAGACCCGATCCCGAAGATGACCCCTGAGGGTTCATGGCCCAATGTGATGGGTGTATAAGCGGTAGGAGTCACACCCTCATAAACAATATGGATATCCGAACCGCAGATCCCACAGGCCTTCATTTCCACCAACACATCTTCAGGCCCCAATTTGGGAACAGGTATTTTATCTATTTTTAATGGCTCCCCGACTCCATAAAATCTCGCCGCTTTCATCTTCTCTGCCATCTCTTTCTCTCCCTTCCAGGTTGAGCGTAAAGCAAGGTTATCACAAATCGACATCCGGGTCGAGATCGAAATATGTTCTTGCAATAATTTGAGTGGAATGATAATTATTAAAGCCGTCCGCCATCCCCAAAAATCCACTAATATAATAATGTGATCTTATGCCAGTGCAGAAAGTAAACGGAATCGATATCTACTACGAAATTCATGGAGAGGGGGAGCTTCTCGTTTTAATCATGGGCCTCCGCCGGAATGTAGAGTGGTGGTATAGCCAGATTCCCGAGTTATCGAAACATTTTAAGATTCTCTTCTTTGATAACAGAGGAGCGGGTCGAACAGATAAACCGGCCATGGACTATTCCATCCGTCTCTTTGCAGACGATACGGCGGGTCTGATGGAAGCCCTCGACATAAAAAAAGCCCACATCCTGGGCGTTTCCATGGGCGGGTATATCGCTCAGGAATTGACGATCAATTACCCCGAAAGGGTAAGAAGTTTAATCTTAGGTTGCACCAGCGCCGGAGGTAAACGGGCCGTACTCATGACTCCGGAGAGGCTGACAAAATTCACTGCCAATGAAGGCCTTTCCCCCGAACAAATTCTTAAGAAAGATATGGATATCTATTTTTCGGATAAATTTGTTCAAGAAAACCCAGAAAAAATAAAAGAATTTATCGAAATCTCTCTCCGATACTATCAGCCGCCGGATGCCTTTATGAGGCAGTTCAACGCCTGCTTAAACCATGATACGGTTAACCGTCTCAACCAGGTCACCGTTTCAACGTTGATCGCATCAGGAGACGACGACCCCTTGGTCCCTCCTGAAAATTCAAGAATATTGAAAGAGCTGATTCCCCATGCCGAATTGGTTTTTTTCCCCGGCAAGAGGCATTGTTTCTTTTTAGAAACAGCGGAAAGGTTTAACCAAGTAGTGGTCGACTTTTTTAAATCAGTCGAAAATAAAAATCTATTGACATAACTGGAACGGTTTGATAAGAATCTTCCATCTCTAAAAATAGTTTAGACAAGAAGGAGGTGAAGAAAAGATTTCTCACATTTCTTAAATATAGGTTTAAAAACATCATCTAAAAAGGAAGGAGGGAGAAAGCATGACAAAAGAAGTCTCGAGAAGAAAATTTTTAAAATACATGGGGGCTACTGCCCTGACCGCCGGATCCCTCGGCACAACATCAAAGGTATGGGGTCAGGCCAAACCGATCCCAAAAGATCCTATTAAAATTGCGGCAGTCAGTTTTCTGACCGGTGCAGCCGCTGCCCCTTTTGGTATCCCCGGCGATAATACATACAAGATGTGCGCAGATATGATCAATAAGGAAGGCGGAATCTTAGGCCGGAAGATAGATTTGCAAAGCAAGGATGAAGCCGGGGGCGTAGATGCTCAGGTCAAACTCTGCCGGAAGTTGATCCTCGAAGACAAGGTAGATGTCGTGTTGGGTTACATCTCGTCAGCCTCTTGTCTGGCAGTCCTGCCACTCTCTGATGAACTGGGTGGGTTGATTATTGCTTACGACTGTGGAACTCATGAACTGATGGAAGGAGCCAAATCACCTTTTGATATCCCAAAATTCAAACTCGGTTTCAGGAGCAAAGCCCATCTCGGAATCGATAACATTGCCCTGGCTCTCTATATTAAGAAATATTACCCAAACATCAAAAAAGTAGCAGGGATCAACCAGGACTACGCATGGGGAAGGGATAGCTGGCTCATCTTTGAAACAGCCATGAAGAAATTGATGCCACAGGTCCAGGTGGTGAAGACGTTATGGCCTCCTCTTGGCAATACCGATTTTACCGCCCACATCAGCGCCTTGATGGGATCGGAACCGGATATCGTCCATTCCTCACTCTGGGGAGGAGATGCAGTCACCTTCTCGAAGCAAGCTTTAGGAATGGGCTTTTTTAAGAAGATTAGAATGGCTTATTCCCGTGGCGAACCCTATCCTCAGGAAGTTGGGAAAGATTATCCGGAGGGGCAGATCATCTGCTGTGCGGGAACTCACTATTTCCTCCATACACCAAAAGACAAAACCTCTGCAGATTTACAGAAAACCTTTGTCACAGAATATCATAAGAGATACGGCAAATACCCAAGTTATCCATGCTACCATGCCTACCAGGCCATTTATGCTTATAAACATGCGGTTGAAAAAGCGTCCAACGCAGCAGGCGGAGGATGGCCTACCATAGAAGCGATTTCAAAAGCTTTGACGGGCCTCTCCTTCCCGACTCCATCCGGAATATTAACGATCAGAGAGGATCACAATGGATATGAGGATTGTTTGGTTGGAGTCTCAAAACTTACGCCCAAATATCCTTTCCCAATCCTTGACAAGACAGAGGTATTTCCCGCCGCTCAGGTCAACCCGCCGGTCGGCACGAAGACTGTAGATTGGATCAATAGTTGGAAGTAAAAAAACAATTCACCCTCTTCCTTTCATGAGGGAGAGGGTGAATTGAAATTACCAAGCTCCTATAGTCAAAGAAACCTAATGATTGTCATTCCGGCGAAAGCCGGAATCCAGTTTTTTCATAGAGTTCGAAAATTCACTGGACTCCGGTTTCCACCGGAGTGACGACTTTTTTGAAATTATTTGGAATTTGGTGCTTGGAATTTCGTTCATCATGATGGAATGAATGATGTGGATCATCTATACCCTTAACGGCCTCTACTTTGCAGCCCTTTTATTTCTCATCTCTCTTGGGCTGAACATCATCCTGGGAGTCATGGGAATCCTTAACCTCGCTCATGGCTCCTTATATGCAATTGGCGCATTCATCGCTGCCTGGATCATTATCGCCATTGGCGCTAAGATCCCGCCTTTCTTTCTCTATATTACCCTCCTCAGCGGCTTTGTTCTAACAGGCATCGTCGGACTGATCATGGAGAAATCCTTAATCCGATTCATGTATAAACGTACCCTTGAGTATCAATTGCTGCTCACCTTTGGGGCGCTCATGCTCCTCGAAGACGTCATCAAGATGATATGGGGAGGACAGGCTTATTATGCCTCCGCCCCTTTTGACCTTTTAGGTAAAGCAGATATTTTCGGACATGTTTACCCAACCTACTTCTTATTTGTAATGATCATCGCCTTAATCGCAGGTCTCTTAATCTGGCTTTTTATGTCAAAAACGAAGTTGGGAATTATGCTAAGGGCCATCTCTTTAGATAGAGAAATGGCCACAGGCATTGGGCTTGATATTAATAGACTCAGCACTTTTGCTTTTGTTTTGGGATCAGCGCTGGCAGGATTGGCAGGGGCATTGGTGGTTCCAACAACCCCGGCCCTTTTGGGGTTTGGCCATGAGCCCCTCATTCTCGGTTTCATTGTGGTCGTCGTAGGAGGGCTCGGAAGTCTTAAGGGCGCTCTGGTAGGGGCCCTTTTAGTAGGTTTTACAAGATCCTTTGGTATTGCTATATTTCCAGAAATCGAATTGCCCCTATTATTTTTAATCGCCGGTATCATTTTAGTGGTCAAACCGGAAGGTCTTTTCGGGAGATAGAAAGTGGGTTTAAAGAATAAACCGAATTATTTACGGTGGATCGTCTATCTGATCCTCTTCATCGCCTTATTATTTATTCCCCGTATTCTCTCCATTCATGACCTCATGCTCTTCGAATATGGACTGACCTTTGCCATCGTCGGCCTGGGTTTCAATCTTCTCCTGGGATATACCGGCCTTCTCTCTTTTGGCCATGGAGCCTATTTTGCGGCCGGAGCTTATTCTGTCGCCATGATTGCAAAATATCTCCCGCAGGCCTATTCCATCGAAATCGTGATCCCGGCCGCCCTCTTCTTCTCACTGATACTGTCCATCATCTTCGGTTTTGTCTGTGTAAGACATACCAAGATCTTTTTTTCCATCCTTGCCCTCTCTCTTTCCATGCTTCTCTTTGCCCTGCTCTTCAAACTTTATCACATCACCGGAGGATCGGATGGACTGCGCGTTCCTCTTCCGACGATGTTTGGCTTTTCATTCAAGGGAATCCGGAGACCCGAATTTCTCTCTGGAACCTATTACTATTTTTTACTTGCCATGTTCGCCATCAGCTTCGTCGTCATGAAGGGAATTGTCAGCTCTCCCTTTGGCAAAGCCCTTCAGGCGATCAGAGATAATGAAGTCCGGGCAGAGTTGATTGGCATCCGGGTTCGGCGGTATCGGCTCTACGCCTTCTGCATCTCCGGAATGTTTGTTGGGTTAGGTGGCGCTCTCTGGACTTTTGTAAATGGCCATGTCACCGCAGATCTGTCCCACTGGGTTTTTTCAGGCGAGATCGTCTATATGACCCTGCTGGGTGGTTTTGGAATCTTTGAGGGTCCGATTGTCGGGGCCATGATCTTCACTTACTTAAAATTATATGCGATGGGTCACACCGAATATTGGATGTTCGTAATTGGTGCAACGCTGATTGTCCTCGTCCTCCTCCTTCCCAGTGGTGTTGCAGGAGCCTTTTCAACCCTCTGGAGGAGAACAATAAAAGGTAATTGAGGAATCTTCATGTTGACAATTGATCACTTGAAAAAACATTTCGGATCTGTCAAAGCCGTTGATGATGTCAGCCTGGATATAAAAGAAGGAGAAATCGTATCCATCATCGGTACCAATGGTGCCGGTAAAACGACTCTGGTCAACTTGATCAGCGGATATCTCAGACCAGATAGTGGACAAATCCTGTTCTTAGACAAGGATATCACCCATGCCTCCCCTTATGTCAGGATCCAAATGGGGGTAGGACGAAGCTTCCAACTGATTCAGCTCTTTGGAGGAATCACCGTTCTGGACAATGTCAGAACAGCACTTTTCTCAAAATACGGGATGATCAAAAGAGGGTTGTTGTCGGCAGATCGCTATTCTTCGATCACGGAGGAGGCTATCAAGATTCTGGACAATTTTAATATCTCCGATAAAAAGGGGCTGACGCCCAAAGGTCTCTCTGAAGGAGATTTGAAAATTCTCGATATCGCCATTGCCTTTGCGCTGAAATCAAAGCTTCTCCTTCTGGATGAACCCACCAGCGGGGTGGCCACTTCGGATAAATTTAAGGTGATGGACTCGATTGTCTCGGCCATCAAAAAAGAAGGGATCTCCACACTCATCATCGAACATGACATGGATATCGTTTCAGGTTATTCGGACAGGGTTATTGTCATGCATGAAGGACGGGTCATGGCCGAAGGTAAACCCGAGGATATCATGGAAAACAAAGAGGTCAAAGCAACCGTATTTGGTATTGTGAGCTAACCGGAATGCTGCTGAAAATTGAAAATTTGGATGTGTTTATAGGCTCCACCCAGATTTTAAGAAATGTTTCGTTGGGGGTGAACGAAGGGGAGATCGTCTGCCTATTAGGAAGAAATGGTGCAGGAAAAAGCTCCATCATCAAGAGCACAATCGGCCTCTATCCTTCAAGATCAGGTAAGATTATCTTTAAAGAAAAAGAGATCACCCCACTATCCCCCCGGAAGAAAGTCCTTTCAGGAATAGGATATTCTCCCGAAGATACCAGAATCTTTACAGAGCTCACGGTGGAAGAAAATATCAACCTTTCAACCTGGGTGACCGGTAAAGGAGAGCATTTTGATGCTGAAAAAATATTCACCATCTTTCCCGCCATACAGAAATTCTTAGACAGGAAAGGGCTTAACCTGAGCGGCGGGGAAAAGAAGATGGTCTCCATTGCCAGGGCCCTGGCTCTCAATCCTTCGCTTCTGCTTCTGGATGAGGCATTCGAAGGATTGGCTCCCCTTGTGGTGAATCACTTCATTGAAGCCCTCCATCGGATCAGAAAGCTGGGAGTGACCATTCTGTTGGCAGAATCCAATGTCCGGACCGCCTCCCAGGTTTCGGAAAGATCTTACATTGTTGAGCGAGGGGAAATGATCTTTGAGGGACATCCTCGCCAGATCCTCGAAAACGAAAAACTCTTAAAACTCGTCGGAAGATAAGCTGGGATGAGGACAGGAGGTTTGGTCCTATAATGGAAAAAATCACTCTCTTCAGGACAACCGGAAGAATTCTCTTTGGACCTGCGGCTATTGAAAAACTTGGGACAGAAGCCCAGCTTCTCAAGGCCAAGAAAGTTCTCATTATCACCGATCCTGGTGTGATTCAGGCAGGGCTTCTTGAAAGTGTTAAGACCTCCCTTCAATCGGTTG